>Ga0214543_1001429_pt1 | contig 45976 bp, 18 predicted proteins | sample CNSS2metaG_FD_160094 | JGI IMG/M metagenome (GOLD analysis project Ga0214543, IMG submission 160094) | Root nodule microbial communities from cowpea collected in UCLA plant growth center, Los Angeles, California, USA - CNSS2 | ecosystem: Host-associated > Plants > Roots > Nodule | place: USA...
TCGTTGTGTATTTGTATTCCATAGTCTAATATAGATTCTGGTCATTCTACTCTTATATTGTGTTTGGATAAAAAATTTAAACAATTTTAAAAAATTGGGATACATTTTTTATATGAAAAAAAAAAACAAAACAAAAATTGATTGAATAAAACAAGTATATTGGATCACTACATAAAATTTCTAAAATAACAATCAGTTTTAGAAATAAAAAATAATTAATCATTGTGTTAACTAATGTAGATATTAATTTCTAAATTTAGAATTATTGATATCTAACATAGTCTGAATTATAAATAAATTGATACCTGCTCTAAAATAATCTCTAATATTAGCTACTAAGTTTTGTTAACCAAAAGAAGTTATATCTAAATTTATATTTAATTAATTTATGACAAATTAGTACGTTTGCTTACTTTTTCCTTTTTCTTTTACACATTATTTTATTCATAGATCAAGATAACCCAATTATTCTTATTTAATATATTTATTTTTCTGATAAAAGAAATTAAAACAATATAAAATTATACAATGTTTATATCGTTTTTCTTGCTCAAAATCAATTTGGATTTTCTGTAAAGATGTGCACGGTTTAGCTGTATTTGTCCAATTTGCAGTATAGACAGAAACAACATGGACCTCTGGCCCTTTTGTTTCTACTCCCTTATTTTTTTCAAAACTTATCTTTAAAAATGAGGACACACAATCTTTTATCTCAGGAAATTTTTTCTTTTAACTCCAAGATTTTTTCTGCATCTCCAAGAATTTTTAAAATCTTAAAAACTTCCTTTGATAATTTGAGAAAAGCTATCCAAATCGTATCTCCAAATTTATTTTCAGATGTTAACTTTCAATAAAGATATTTCTAGATATCGACGTCCGGTGAAAGAATTTAAACTGCCATATGTAGAAAAATATATATATCAAAAGTCAACTTCCGGAATAATATATATATATATATATATATCATTTTCTATTTTACTTGAATTTATTTTAGTTTTATTTAAATTTTAAATTTTAAATATTTAATTTTAATTATATTTTCTTTATTCTTTTATTATATATTTTTATATTTTTGAATTTAAATTTACTTTAATATAATTTGTTAAAAAATTAATAAAAGTAAAAATTAAATATAATTAAAAAAAATAAACTTCAAATTTTGAAAGAAAAAAAAAATAATATATATATATATATATAATTTTTTTTCTTTTTTTAATTTCACGTTTTATGATCTTTTTTCTGTGGGTAATTATGTGTGGATAGTTCAGTTTTTTCTTATAGTGCATGAATCTTGTTTGGCAAAAAATTCCAACACAAAATTTTCATCCTTGACTTGATTCATTAGCAATTTTTTCAAAAATATTATTATATTCGAATCACTTCTCCTTTATTAACCTTTCAAAATTAAATCATTTCTCTTTCAAACTCGTTGATCTTATTATGTCTAAATTTAATTTAAAATATAGTTTAGAATTATTTTTTTAACACCTACAACATTGTATTAAGTTATGTTTGTTATTCCTACATACTCAATAGTCTCACATTGATTAGAAGTTGAGGCTTAAGGCGGTTTAATAAATACCCATTCTTCCTTTCACTCACCAATATTCTTTTTAAGGATAGGACTGTGATGGAGCACATGTTCCAAAGAGGACAATACCTCAAATATATGATAATTGACAATAACTCTATCATTAGACTTGAGATTGGAACATTAACACCCACCATGGAATCGATAACCGAATATATATATATATATGTATGTATGTATTTATTTATATATATATATATATATATATATATATATATATATATATATATATATATATATATATATATATATATATATATATATATATATATACATACATATATATATACAAATACATATATATATATATATATATATATATATATATTAGATCGATTCTGGAATGCATATTAAATCGGTTCCGTAACCGATCTAATATACAGTGATGCAATATGTCTAAGAGATTTTATATCGGTTCTAAAACAATTGATCTAATACTTTAAACTAGAAAGGAAAAACAGACGTGCACTCACACTCCTTGTCTCAACTTGAATGACTGAAATTCAACAAGTATACACAACAATTAAAGACAAATGAGCAATACAAATTACACACGAATAGAAAACAACTCCACAAAATTTCAGATTTTCATTCGCAAATCAAAATGAACACTAAAAAGAAAAGCAGCGGAGGCGCGAGAGAGAAGAGAAAGAAGCTTTCAGTGAACGAAGCAACGACTCATTGACAGCGATAACGATGGTGAGCAACGGCGATGAGGTCTGGTGGTGAGCAGCAATAGCAAGGAAGAAGAGAAGTTGTTGTGACAATTAAAAGAGTTTTCGCATTTTTGTTAAATTTGTGAAGAGTATTAGATCGGTTGAATTTTTAATTGATCTAATAAGTGAATATTAGATCGGTTATATAAAGAACTGATTTAAAATTCACATATTAGATCGGTTAAAAATTCAACCGATCTTATATGTTTCCTAGTATTTATAAATTTGCTACCACATTATTTTTTAGATCGGTTTTCACATAATCGATTTAATATCCTGTTTTAGAGTGTCCTTTTTGCACTGGTGTGTAGACTTATGTTCCTACTACCAAATAAACTAAATAATCTATATCTTTTGTTTAATATGAATTTCGTATGTATAATAGTAAAACTATCTACATGGGTGCTGGATTATTAACTATTAAAATATCATTTTGGCTTAATATTTGAACAGTATTAAAATTTGCATTTAATATATTTTACTCGATTAACTAATTTAATGAGTATTTCCAAGAACGTAAAACTATAGTTTACAATATGTTTTTAGAAATCAAATTGATACAGGTTCATCTTTCAAATCTACTTCTACATTAAAGATAAAGTTACTAGAACAATATAAAAATATCCTGTGTTTATAATTTTTCTTGTTAAAAATAAATAAATTTGATTTTTTTTTTCAATATATATACTGTTTAAGGTTTTACCTGTAATTTTATGGATGATTTTTATCCCATTTGCAATACTGAAGAATGATGAAGACAGAGTCACCTTAGTTCTTTCAAACCTTATCTTCAAAATTTGAGGACAAACTTTAGCGGTGCACTTTTTTATTTGTTTTGTTTGATATTTTTGTTGTGACACTAGTCAACAAAACAGACTTTGTTGTGTATTTTTTAATTATTATAAAGATTTGAGTTAAAATTAATAAAAATTATATAATTAATTTTTAAAATAACGGTCGTATGTTTATTAATATATATATATATATATATATAAATTTTTAAAATTATTGTTATATAAAATTTTTTTAAAATAACGGTTAAATTTTTCTTTCTTAAAAAATGATTAAAATAAAATATTTATAAAATAATTAATTTTAAAATAATAATTAAAGATAAAAATAAAAATATGAAATGTGAATAAAAAAGAGATATATTTTTATATATTATTATAGATATAGAACAAAACAAATCAAATTTGACTCTTTCTCACATTAGATTGTGGTTGTTTATATAATCTATCGGATTTGGATTTGGAATAAAAAAAAAATCTTAATTGGAATAAAAGGTTTTTGCTTTGACAGAAATTAATAATTAATTAATGAGTTTATACTTTATATATTTGTTAATTACATGAAGTAAATAGAACAGTCTTTAATATTTTATGAAAAAAATACTTCAACTTTTTTAGGGTGAGAGATAAGTTTGAGTAATTTGAAATATTTTATGAAGTTAGTCTCCTAATAATTATTTTTTATCATTACAAGAATCTTCATTTACATAAGGCTGACGCTAGAAGATTCAACACAATCCAAATAAAGATAACTTTAAAACCTATCCAAAATTACAATTCAATTATTAACATCAGTTGCGTAATTCTTAAGCTTGGGAGACATAAAATATCGTTATTAAGGTTAATATCTAATATTTCATAAACAAAATATGTTTATCGTCGTAACACATTAAGTTTCAAGTCTATCTAAATTTAACTATTTTTGAATTGGGTTCTTAGTAAAAAAAAAATATTAAGTATTTAAAAATTTTAATTTTTTAATTAAATTAGTATTTGTTTTGTTTTTTTTAATGGTAACATGACTATTATTTTGTCTTTTCATCTTATTCAAGCACTACTAAAAAATTTCATATTTTTTATCAATTTTGTTTTGAAATCTTTTTTGTAAGAAATACTTACAAATTTTATTGTAAAAAAATTTATAAGAAATTATTACCAATTTTTTTGCAAAATATTTTGTATGAAATATTTTTCGCAACAAAATACTTGTGAATTTTATAATTTTGTAGGAAATAATTATTCACCTACCAATTAAAATTCTTAAAAAATGTAAAAAAAAAAATCTTTTTCTTGTAATTTTTCTTTTACAAATTTACAAAAAAATCTCATGTAATATAAAAAATTTTAATAGTGAAGATGTAGTTGTTAAAAACATTATTCTTTTACTTGATTAATAACCATAAAGTTACATTGAAAAATTTTATATAGGACATTCAAAAAATATAAAAGAAAGAGAAGAATTTCAAGAAATATGACTCTTTGTATGTTGTATGATGATAAGACTTTGACCTTTAAAATATAATAATTATTAATTATTTTAGTTTATAAATTAATCACTAAAATTAATTATTATTTAATGTTTTTCTATTAGCAAGTGTTGTAATAAACCTGCCATTAGAAAATGGTGCGTTAATATTTTGGTATTTAACATCAAATTTGTTATGATGGATGTAAGTGCACTTGTGGTGATAAATTATTTTGTAATAAATATCATCAACTTTATTATGTGATTTAAAATTAGAAGTGTGAAGTGACATAATATATACATACTGTATTCTTGTTCAAAGTAGAAGCATCATAGTAAATTTATTTACTATATTAGATTTAATTACATCTCAGAAACCTAACCTCACATCTTTGTTCTCTCATCTTCGATAGAAAAAATAGATAACTAGGGTAACTCTGGTTCAGGGAAAAAGGAAAATTTCTTGTAAAACTCATAAAAAACTTTGGCTTAATGTGATCATGTGATGTGTTCTAAAAGATTGAGATCTTAAAACTAATATAATATGACTGGATTCTTAATCAAAGTGATCCAGATTTGTTTATATTAATATTTTTGAAGTTGTTTATGAATATCCGAATCTTCTGATTGTACTCTCATATATATTAAATTCGGATGTGTAAATTTTTTATATGATAATAAACTGCAACTATTTTGATTAATTGTAGTGTACGGCAAACATGAAAAGCGATACTTGTGTTGAATAAAATATGATTAAGAAAAATATGTCATTAGTGCAATGTCAAACTATACTTTTTAGTCATGACGGATTTTCAAAAAATACTTTACAGAAATCAATATCAGTGGCGGAGCATTGAAGGAGCACGTGGGGTCATGGCTCTCCAAACTTTTTAAATTTTTTTTTATTTTTTATTTTTCTTTTAATTTTTTTAACTTCTTCAATTTTTTTTTAAATTTTTGTGTTTAATTTTTTTTTAAATTATGTATATTTTTAAATTCTTTAAATTAAATGTATCTTTTTAAATTAGGTAGTAGTATATTGAAAAATTAATAAAAATTTATTTGATATTTTTTATTTTTTCCAAAATACAATATTTAATATTAATAAATATTAAAATATAAAATTAAATATAATAAAGAAAAAAATTATTAAGATAATTTTTATTTTCTATTTTTATTGTTTTTTTAGTTTTTCAAATGTTGTATTCATCTCTTATCCTTACGTGATTTCTTTTATTGTCAAAGAAAAAAAAATTAAACAAAAACTTATTATCTCTGCCCTCATTTTTTATATCTTCTAAAAAATATAATTTTCTCTTGTCTCACCTAGTAGTGAAATATTAATTTAATATTTAGTACTATTTGTTATCTCGGGACTCTTTTGTATATTCATTTTTTTATGAATATAGAAAAGTAAGTAATGTATTATGATATTTTTTTATAGACAGTTTTAGTTGTTAGTTGATTATCATAATTTTTTATAGTAATTATATCTCTCAATTTTTTATTATATTATGATAAATTATTTTTTAGTCTTAAACTTGTTTTTTAAATATGTATATTGATGAAAAACAAAAAAATAAATTCATTTTTTAAAATTGATAAAAGAGGAGTGAAGATCAAAAACATTACAATATGGTTTTTCATCATATAACAATGAAATGAAATGTTTGTGATGACTTTTGAATCGATCTATGCACAGTAATAAAATGAAAAATGAATATTTTGCCGATAATATGATTATTTATATTGGAAAAAAAATAGTTGAAAAATTTAGTTATGATTAAATTATTTGATAAGTGCAAGAATATGAAAAAATGATGGACAATTATTTAGATAGTGTAGTTTCTTTTATACAGATAGTAATGTTAAATATATAAATTCTAATTATATTATTTTGCCTCCTTCAAATTTTAGTAAAGATCCACTAAAATTAAAATGTTATTTTTATTTATATATTATATATATATATATATATATATGTGTGTATGTATATATAATAATAATTAGGGTGCCAAAGCTCCTCAAGATACACCAAGCACCACCAATGCCCATCTTATCGATTTAAAAAAAAAACTTACATATGTTTAGAAATGGTAGAAATCATTTTGTAAGTTTTGTAGATTATAAATACATTAAAACATAAAGATAAAACATTTAATATATTTTTAACAAGTAGAAAATCAATTCAATAAATAAAAGATTAGACGGGATGGAAAGAAATAAAACAGAATAATAAAGTTTTAGCCATTATTTAGAGTATCTGAAAAACATTTTAACAGTACAAAATCAATTCAAAATCTACTTCTATACCAAAGATCGACAGAAAATGATGATGAGGGCCCCTTGGTGCCTTGGTCTATAGCTAACTTTTCTTTTACAAACCTTATCTTCTTAAAATCGAGGACAAAATCTTCACCTCATCCTTGAATTTAGAAGATTCAACACAGAGAAAAATATACACGGATTAACCTACCCCCATTTATAATTCAATTATTAAAATAGTTGCGTAATGCTTATGCTTGGGAGAGAAAATATCAAGTTATTGCTGTTCCTACTTCTCTCTGTAGCAATCAGTGATCTATTTAATGGAAGCTTCGTTCCTACTCAACAACACATAACCTTAACAAAAAGCTGAAATGGATTTTGTTCCAAATTACATGAATTCCACTACCATTGGACTTCTCTCTCTAATCCTCTTCTGTTTATTTCTGTACAATCCCTTCAAATATTTTCAAGGTAAAGAGGCTCCCACAGTTGCAGGAGCATGGCCAATTCTTGGTCACCTTCCACTCTTGAGGGGTCCAAACACACCCCACAGAACTTTGGCTGCTCTGGCTGAACAATATGGACCCATCTTCACCATCAAACTCGGTTCCAAAAAGGCTTTGGTAATCAACAACTGGGAAATAGCAAAGGAATGTTTCACCACAAACGACATGGTGGTTTCCTCTCGGCCCAGGCTTGTCGCAATAGAACTCATGGGCTATAACCATGCCATGTTTGGGTTTGCACCCTACGGTCCCTATTGGCGCGAGCTGCGAAAGATTACAACTTTAGAGATCCTTACCCCACGTCGAGTGGAGCAACTGCAGCATGTTCGTGTCTCAGAACTTCAAAGCTCGATCAAAGAGTTGTATAATCTTTGGTGTAGTAAAAAAGGTGAGTCTGGGTATGCCTCGGTGGAGCTGAAGCAATGGCTTTCTCACTTGACATATAACATGGTTCTTCGAATGGTGGTGGGGAAGAGATTTTTTGGCTGTGAGAACGTGAAAGATGAGAAGGCACAGAGATGTGTGAGGGCTGTGGAGGAGTTTATGCGTCTGGTAGGGGTGTTCGCAGTGGGAGATGCTATTCCTTGGTTGAGATGGTTTGATTTCGGAGGCCATGAGAAGGCAATGAAAGAAACTGCCAAAGATTTGGATAGTGTTTTAGGTGAAGAGTTGGAGGAACATAGACAAAAGAAAAAGAAGGATTTGGGTGAAAAGGTTGATGAATTTCAAGATTTCATGGATGTGATGATTTCCATTCTTGATGGAAGAACTATTGATGGGGTTGGTGCAGATACCATGATCAAATCCACTGTGCTGGTACGTATATGTTTAAATTACACTTTTTCTTTTGCTCGCAATTCCCTCCAGTATTGCTTTATTTTCCAATGTTGCAACCTAGGATTAGTCTCTGTTAATTGACGGTCCTTTTTTCAGCCTTACATTTTAGTTTGTGCCAGAAACCAAACGGTCCTGTTTTAAGCCAGATTTTAGGTTGTTGTCAGCCTCACATTTTAGTTTGTACCAGAAACCAAACGGTCCTGTTTTCACCCTTAAATTTTAGGTTGCAGTTAGAAGTGGACTTATCTCTACTCAAATATGAAATTTTTAATATATCCTCACGTATATTCATCTCGAAAATTTGTTTGGATAGATTTTAACTTAATACTATGTTAGAAGTAGGACTTCCAACCATTGTACCAGAAACCAAGTTCACATTGCTTTAAGTATTGCATATCTTTGCTTCATGGTTTCAGCAGCTTCCTCTTATATTTGAACCTATACTATTCTCCTTTGACAATGTTTGAAAACTGCAATTTTAGACCTCCAAAATCTAATTCTCGTTAGACATATTCACACACGCTTATCTCCTCCCTTATCTCCTCTCTGCTTTCGTCTCTTACAGCTTTGAATAAATCGTTATCAGCTATTGAACTACACCAGATTTCCCCACTTTACATTTTGTATTTGAGGGTTGATTTTAACTCCAATTTGTATAAAAGTTCCTCTAATTTTTTGTTCGAAACAGGTCAAGTCGTCATATGAAAGACGATATTAAAAATGAAATCGTCTTTCATCCAGTAAATTTTATATTTTTTTTTCAAAAAACAAAGTCGATAGGGACAAGACCGGTTTCAGTTCATGGGAACAGTGAAGTTATTATCACAAATGATGATTTCACTTTTATGTTTTTTCTAACAATAAATGGTAAAAAAAAATTGAAATAAAAATAAAAATTAATATAGTTTAATATTATTATGTAATTTTTATTATCTAATATATTTTATTAAATTAATTTATTATACCAATCAAAAATAATTATCAAAAAGTATATATAATCTCTACTCTTAACAAAATCTTGTAAAGAAAATATATATAAAAACTACAAGGTTGAAAAAACCGAAAAGTAAAAAATTTTAAAAAATAAAATAAAACTGCAACAACATTGAAAAACAAAAAACTAAGAGTGAAGTCGTTACATGAGACGACGACTTCACTCTCATATGTGCAGAAACCGTAGTTCGTCTTGACGACATTACTTTTTGAAAAAAAAAAGAAACTAGTTGGGGGAGGATGACTTCATCTTTTATGTTGTCCTTCCCCGTGACAACTTAACCCAATTTTGAACAAAAAAATTCATCGAATCCTATTTTACAAATTCATGGTCAAAACGACTCAGAAATACAAAAAAGTCCCACTATTCTCATATTTCGTGTGTTTTCCTTTTGTTTACATATAAGATTAACCTTCCATTTTCTATTTATAGTATAAGTTTCCATATGTAATCTTAAATTCCTTAATTGTTCATTGAAATACTTCTTTTGGAATACATATTTGATTTGCAGGGAGTGATTGCAGGAGGGAGTGACACAAGTAGTACTGTTCTTACGTGGGCAATGTATTCGATTTTGAGAAATCCTTTGGTATTGGAAAAAGTACAAGCTGAACTAGACATTCATGTTGGTAAAGAGAGATGTGTATGTGAGTCTGATATAAGTAAGTTAACATACATTCATGCCGTAGTCAAAGAAACATTAAGATTATATCCTCCTGCTCCTCTCTTGCCACTTCGTGAATTTACAGATAATTGTACTATAAGTGGTTATACCATAACAAAAGGAACTCGTCTAATCACAAATCTTTGGAAGATTCAAACAGATAGCAAGGTTTGGGAAGATCCATTAGAGTTCAAACCAGAAAGGTTTCTAACAACTCATAAAGACATTGATATCAAAGGTCATCATTTTGAATTATTACCATTTGGAGGTGGTAGAAGAATATGTCCTGGAATATCCTTTGGACTTCAAATGGTGCATTTTATACTTGCTACTTTTTTGCATTCTTTCGAAATTTTAAGTTCATGGCCTAATCCTACTGATATGACTGAAACATCTGAATCTAGTACCACTAGAGCTATTCCCATTAAAATTCTTATTAAACCACGTCTATCTTTTAGTTACTATGAAAACGACACGTCTTTATATTAACTACGTAGCCATGTCGCATTTTCATTCGAAGTACTTTCTTTTTACTTAATTCAATGTACTTCTATATGTATAATTTCTCTCTTAAATTATTTCAAAATGATGATATATTCCTATTATCTTTGTATTTCCATTTATATTTATAATTTATCTTTGTAATTTCAATTTTGAGATATAAACGTTTTTGGATTCGAAGTAAATAAAAGTATAAAAACTAATTGTTATCGATATACTAATGATTGATGGTCAATTATTAGAATGGAGAAAATCGATTGAGATAATAGAAGATAGGTTTAGTTTTTTTTGGAGAAAAAATGAAAGACATTTCATGAAGATATTTAACAAAATTAGTTACGATATTAAAAGAAGATTCTATGATGAATTCTCTAAGAAAAGAAGAAATGAAATTCGATATCATAATTATAGAGTTCCAATAATTGAAGAAAACTCGAGAAATTACATAAAACAATGATGAAGCATTTTTCTTGTAGTGATTAGCACAAAAAGCACTTGTCTCATGTCTATGTCTTTGAAGAGCCACACTGACGAGGGAATGTGAGCTTTTTCTCTCTCTCTTTCCTGTTCTTGATAATTTTCTTTTATCATCTTATTATGAATTTATTAATCTCATTTGTTTTGTTTCCCTTTTGTGTCCATGAAATCCCCATGGCAGAAGTTGTAACAAAATCTAGAAAATAATAAAAATAACCATTCTCTGCATTTCATCATAAACTTCATCTGTACAAAATTATACAAAACATAAAAACTAAAATATAAAATATAAACCTTCCAACAGCCTGAAACTATATCAAAATTAAATTTATAATCTCTTTGATGGAGACGCTCCGTCGCGGATCTTGTTGGACGTCCACTCCGATCGACATTTCACCGATCAATCGACGCAGAACATAACACAGTAGAAGGCTCATATTCTCTCGTTTAGAACTCAGATCTCTCACATTTCTGACTGATTTCGAAAACCCTAAAAAATAGACCTAACTAATGGCTCAAGCTATAAACCTTAATAGGATTACATCACTATTCTTTTGGATCAAGATAAATGTTTCTCATCATTAGTTTAGCTTTTTCATCTTCATCATCATTTGTGTTGGGAACTTCCTTATCATCTCGACAAATCTTGTAGTGCAGCTTATGTCAGAATTCTCTGAAGCATCATTCAAGAAAAACTAAGAGCAGATCAAACTTTTATGTTTGTGCAATTTGATTTTATGGCAAAACCCTCTTCAAGATACCTATGTGACAAATTTATATGACCTTATACAGTGTGTAACCAAAAGGGGTTTTTTTTTGCATGATTATTCCTTTCAAAAATCCACTCTTTGGTTTTTCTTTAGCAGAAACAACAGCAATAAAAAGGCAGAACTTCTTAACATTGAAACTGTTCGAACCAAAATAATGAGGAGACAATAACAGAGTTGGCTGCTGTTACTACCCTGCACTCAGCATTGCTCAGTCACTCAATATCAAATTCAGATTTTCTATTATTTTTTTTAACACCGTAATCTGATGAACATTAAAAATATAATATATTGATATTTTAAAACATTAAAATTAATAATAATTAATGTATTATAAAAATATAATAAAAAAATAGTACATAAAAATATCAGTAAAAAATCCAAATTTCTCTATATCAGTCTGGTCCTTCCCATTTAAATTTATAAATATGGTAATTTTTTTGAGAAAGGTGATTTTCTTTATTTTTCTTTTGATTTTTTTAAGCTTAAAAAGTTAAATAAAAGGGACAAAACTGATATGAGATGAGAGTTTAATGGTGATTGTAAGAAGAAACAGCAGACAGCTCTGTTACTGGCTCCTCACTGTTTGGGTTCGAAGAGTTTCAAAAAATCAAAAGATTTACCTTGTGTTTGGATGGAGCATTTCAACAATGCTTAGAAATTGAAATGCTTTGCATTTGAATTGTTTGGAATCAAATTCCATTCATTTTTTAAATAATTTATTTGGATAAGGAAATTAAAATACCTTACATTTCAATTTTTGAAAAAAAAATTGAATTTATTGTGAGATAAAATTTAATTTTAATATTTATTTTAGGCTTAATTATGTTGAGTTAATGATAAATTTGGAAACCCGACGATCAAGAAGGGCCCGACGACACGGAAAGGTCTGACAACCCGGACGGGCCCGACGACCTAGAAGGACCGACGACCTAGACGGGTCCGACGACTCGGACGGGCCTTCCAAACCGTTGGGTTCGTCGGGTTCGTCTGGATAGTTTGACCCGTCCGAGTCGTCGGGTCCATCTATGTCATTGGGACCGTCCATGTCGTTGGGTCCGTCTGGATCATCGGGCTTGACGGTTTGGAAGGGTCCATCCAGGTTGTCGGGCCCATCCAGGTCGTTGGACCTGTCCAGGTTGTCGTGCTTGTTTGGGTCGTCAGGCCCAAAGGTTTGGAAGGGCCCATTCAGGTCGTCGCGCAGTCTGTGTTGTAGGGCCCGTATGGGTCGTCAGGCTCATCCGGGTCGTCGGGCCCATCTGGATTGTTGGGCCCATTCGGGTCGTTGGACCCGTCTGAATTGTCGGGCCCGTTAGATCATTGATCTTGTCCGGATAGTCTGCCCCCGTCTGAGTCGTCTGGCCATTCTAGGTCGTCGAGCCCGTTCTGGTCGTAAGGCTCGACTGGGTCGTTGGGTCCGTCCGGGTCGACGGGCCTGTCCGGGTCGACGGGCTCGTCTGGGTCGACGAACAAGCCCGTCTAGATCATTAAGCCCATTCAGGTCGTCAGGCCCGTTTGGGTCGTCGGACCTGTCTGGATCGTTGAGCCCATTCCGGTCGTTGGACCTGTCTGGGTCGTCGGGTCCGTATGGGTCGTCGAACCTGTCTGGATTGTTGAGCCCATTCGGGTCGTCGAACCCGTCTGAATTGTCGGGTCCGTTTGTGTCATCGGACCTACCAAAGAGTCTAGAATGTGAGGTTGAGTGAGAAGAATTTCAAATTCCACCTATTTTGAAGGTATTTGAATTTCTACTAATTTAACCAATTTAAATTCCTCAAAAAAATGCTTGCATTTGAAATGCTTTTTAATTTCTATATCCAAACTAAGCATTTCATTACAAAGCAATCTAAATTCTTCAAAAAAATGAATTACTTCATTAAAATACTCTATCCAAACACATTCTTAAAGTTTTGTTGAAACTGTTACTGTAAACAGAAACCTGAAACTGCAGATTTTGAAAGAATGGTAATGCAAAAGAACATTTTGGTTACATATACTGTGTCAGAGATAAAGGTCACTTCATAATCTGCATGTACATGAGAGAGTATTTTGCTAAATAAATAAATTGCACAACCATAAAAAAAATAATTACTCAAGAAAAAAGCAATCACAATTATAATAATTATAATAAGTAAAATTAAAATGCTAACAAATACTTAAAGAACAATAGTGTAATTAATGAATATTGAATTTTGTAAAAATTTATAAATAATTATAATATTAAATAAAGTATAACTTTAATAATTATAATACATTTTTATTTTATTTAAATGACAAAAATACTCATTATATATTTATAATTAATAATTTATTTAATGAAAAAAATTAAAAAACAATAATATAATAAAATAATTATATTTTAATATCATTAAAAATTAAAATATAATTAAACATAACAAAATTAACAAAATTACATATTTTTTGTTTTTTTAAATATAGACAATATTATGTTAATTATTTAAAAACAATAATATTTTATTTTTTTTAATTTTAAAAAAATTTATGTTTAATCATATTTTAATGTTTGACAACATTGAAATATAATTATATTATTATTTAATTATTTTTTAACTTTTTTTATGTATATAGTAAATAAATCATTGATTATAAATACATAAAATTTATGAATATTTTTGTCCTTTAAATAAAATATAAAAATACACTAATAATTATCAAGTCAAAATTTATTTAATATTTTAATTACTTATAAATTTTTATAAAATTCAATACTCATTAATTATACTTTAAACACATAAATTAGCATGAACCAAATCAAAAAAATGTATGAATGATTAAAAGTGAGGCAGATACCAATTTCAAATGATAAAATATGATTTTGCTGCATTAAATTATAAAAGAAAAATAGGTAAAGTGCTCACTACTTTTACAGAAATTACACACACACACACATTAACACTAGAATTTAGGACAAGAAAATTCATCAGAAACAAAAAATACAACACTCAAACTGAGATAAATAATAATAATAATAATAATAATAATAATAATAATAAATAAATAAATAATGATAGTGCAAGAGACTATAACATGAACCAAATCGTGTAGAAATGAAAAATCAGTAGTCAATAAATATGAAAAATCAGAAACCTGTGTAGAAAATTGCTTGAGAGATGAAAAAGAATATAATATAACAATTCAGTGCATTCCTAATTTGTTTATGAATGCACTTTTTCTATCAAAAGTGAGAAATTTGTGTGAAGCCTAAACTTTGGAGAGTAAAAAATTTTATCTTTTATGCACTGAACTTCTCCAAGAGGACCATGAGAGGGAGGAGAAGACTCTTCCCAGAAGAACCCTAATTTGAAGAATTAATGAAATCAAAGCCCTATTCCGGAGAAAGGGTAAAAAAAAAAAAACTCCTCAAAAAAGAAAAAATAGGAAAAATTCAAATTGCAACAAGTTTTGTTCAAAATATTGAGAGAAATTGCAGTATGAATATGAGATTATTAGGAGAAAGAAGAATGAGTCCCATAAGTTGGAGAAAATTTGGGATGAGTGAAAGTTATTGTAATTGAGAATGAAAATTAGCAGAAGGAGAGGAAGGTATTTATACTAAATTGAATGTGATGGGGACAAAAACAAGAGTTAAATATTTTTTTAAACATTTTTTGGAGAGACAGATTTATTAAATGAAGGATTGGAATAATTTATTTTTGAGAGAGAAAATTATGAATGTGAGCATGAAACGTTTTATTACAGAGAGAGAATGACAAATCTCTTGTATAAATAAATTCATTAATGTAGAATGAGAAATTCATAAATAGTTTCCTAATCTAACTGATATCTGACAACTTAGTTTTCAATTTATATTTAATGTAGCATACGTTAAGCCAGCTGTTAGATGTAAAAGATATTAATATTTTTTAAATAGTTAAATTATTGGTTTAATTAAATTTATTATTTGAATCGTTATTAAATTTTTAATTCATAAAAAAAAGAAATCGGTGGGTTAAATATGTTTTTGGTCACTTAATTTTGGAAATTAAAATTATCCCTTTTCGAAACTTTAAATCAATCTAGTTCTTTATCTTTAGAAACTCTATGGATTTAGTCCATTTAACCAAATTTGTCAGGTTTATATTTGCCGTTTCAAACACGTTTCTTAGCTAATATTGAAGCGGAAACGTGTTAAATGGTGTAAACAACTCAAATATTATCATGACATCATGCTTTTGAAACTTTATATAAACGTAACAATATTTGGTTAAAATACTAAATACACACATTTTTAAAAGAGTTGAGGATTTAAATTAGTCTAAAATTTTGAAGAGGATTATTTCCAATTTTCACTTAAAGTTAAATGACCAAAAACATATGTAACAAAAAAAAAAGTATTTCAGTTGAGTTTCATTTCAGTTAACTGTACAATGTTCAATTAATGTCACATGGTAGTATCCTGTACTAGGATGTATAGTTTAGGGTTTAAACTTCATGGTTTAGGATTTAAAAAAATGAATTTCCTTTGTTAGCTTATTTATAATTGTGTTAAATATGTTTTTTGTCCAACATTTAGAGAAAAATAAAATTTGTTTATCTTTGAAACATTGGACCAATTTAATCTCTCAAACATAGAAATGTGTGGATTTAGTCATTTTAATCCAAATTTGTTAAATTTATTTAGTGTTTCAAACGTGTTCCATGATAGCACTAGAGATATTTATAATGTTTGGGACATTTTCGCTTTAATGTCAAGTAAATTTAACAAAATTTAGTTAAAAAATTAATTTCTGGTATTTCTAAAATTAAGGAACTAAATTAGATCAAAATTTTAAAGATAAACTAATTTCAATATTAACTGAAAGTTAAAGATAAAAACATATTTAACCGTTTATAATTCATGTCACAAATACATTTACATCTTAACTTAATATATTTTAAATCTTTGTTATTTTTTTATTAACAAATAATAAATAATAATTAAAATAGAGCTATTATAGAGTGCTCTCACCTTTTATAAAAGATACATAATAATTATGTAAAAAAAAATGCAAAAGCAACTGACATCATGACCAAGAAACATACCAACTGACATCATGACAACTGACAACAAAAGCTTTCTACCGATTAAGGAAATTGTAAACACTTGTTCAAAATTCATTTCCTACCCTTGATACAAAAACATACCAAGAACCTCACAAATAACACCAACCAAAAGAAAGGAATAGACGAAAGCAGAAGGCACTAGCCTGCTAAACAATTCATAACATCATACCAAGAACATAAAATTAAAGCATTCATGTTCTTTCTTCTGCTGCTGTAACTGCAGATTCATTATTTAACAAGTTGATATACTTACGAAAATTATTAAATTTATAAATTTAGTATATATATATATATATATATATATATATATATAAATATATAAATTCAGTAATATTTTTTATTATTTGATAACTAAAATGATCGAATTAAATTTTAAAATATTAAATTTGGATTATACTAAATTGAATATATTAGATCTTGAATCCGATCTAATCCGATTGTCATTCACCTTTAACTTCAGTTCAGTGATTCATCCCACGTCATGTACTATATGTGATTTTTTCAATTGAATACGGACTGAGGAATGACCCATTTTGGCAGTTGTATCTTTTATTTTGATCCATTTTTTTGGACGGACTAACCGGTTAATTTACTGAACTTGTTCCTTTCTATCATATATAAAAAAAATATATATATATATATATATATATATATATATATATATAAATAAACTATTACTAATTATTTTTTAAATAATAATTTGTAATTTAAAATAAGTTTTATTCGAGTTTTATTGAAGGTCAGAATAAAAAAAAAGTCATTGTTTTACTATCATAAATAAATTTATTGAAAAGGAAAAATATAAAACTAAATGTCTATCCAAACATTTATGAACATTTTCCTAGTACTTGTAGGATCACGATGGGAATCATATTAAATATTCAAAGCTTTAGAGTAACAATTTAACCTTCATTTCAAACTTTACGTCTCTTTTGACACGTTCCTTTTCAAAAATGCTTCAAAACTACTATCGATTCTCTTTAAGAAAACTCTTCACGTTTCACTCTCAGAATCATCGATAAGCTTTAGAATTGAATGTCTTACCACTATTCCAACTGAATTATTTATAGTGCAACTCAACCCAAAAATCTATTCACATTGATAGTTATAATTTTTTAAAATTTTATAAGAGATTGTAGCTTTAAAATAGAATTTTAGAATTAAAGTAATAATATAGTAAAAAAAAAGGTGAGATTGATACCGTGAAAATGGTGCAATGATGGACACATATGAGAAATTGCATAATACTAAATGCAAAGTACATGATATTATAGAATTGTAGAATAAGGTGAGAAAATGAATGAAAGCAATGCATAATTTACTAACCTGAAATCCTTGATTTTTTCAAATGTTGTGATCTTGTAGAGCAAGCCAAGAGTAGAAAACCCACCGAACCAAGCGAGCAAACTAAGGCTTCTTTCTTGACTATGTGAAATGAGAAATAAGAAAGTTAGTTTTGAATGTGAATGGGGAATAATGCGTGAAGAAGGGTGAGGGGGCACTAGTACTGTGTGGTAATTAAGGGTGACCATGAATTGAACTTTTAATGATCCAATCCACATTCATTTTGGATCCAAATAATTGGATTAGATTTTCGATCCAAATCCATTTTTTCAAAAAAAGTAGATTGAATTTTTTAAAAATCCAGATCCAAATATTTAGATCAAGTTTAAATCCATATCTAAATATTTGGATCAAGTTCAAAATCCAAAATCCATTTTTCATAAAATAAATTCAAATTAAATTTTTTTAAAACTTGTGTCCATAGGACTGACACCATAGAATTTGACAGATTTTTTATCGGGGCCAACGAGGCCAGATTTCAGCATGGGATGAACTTGGATGACTTTCGAACGAATTTTAGTCGGGGACGACGTGACCAAATTTGGGCTAAGGTCGACTTGACAAAATTTCAATCGAGATCGACTTAACTGGATTCGACTGAATTTCGGCCAGGGCCGATTTTTCCTAATACGACCAAATTTTGGCTAGAGCCAACTAGGCCAAAGATGGCCACATTTGGGTCAGGGCCTGATCAGTCAAATTTCGGTTAGGGTTGACTCCACTAAATTCTTCGGCCGGGACCGACTTGACTGAACATGACCAATTTTCGATTACAACCGACTAAGTTGAATATAGTCAAATTTCATTCGGGACTTACTCGACCGAATACGGCTAAATTTGGGCTAGTGACGACTCGACCAAATTTTGGTCATAACCAACTCGACTGAATTTGGCCAAATTTAGGTCAGGACCGACTCACCTAAATATGACCAAATTTCAGTCGTGATTGACTCTGCCGAATATGACCAAATTCAGGCCAGGACCAACTTAGTCAAATTTTGGTCGAATTCGGCCAAATTTCGGTCGAATTTTGACCGGAGTCGACTCGACTGAATTCGGCCAAATTTCGGTCGTGGCCGACTCAGTTGAATACGACAAAATTTCGATCGTGACTGACTCATTTGAATACGGCCAAATTTCATCTTAGGTCGTCTAAGCCGAATATGACCAAATTTGGGCCAGGGCCGACTCGGTCAAATCTCAATCGGGGCCAACTCGATTGAATTCGACCGAATTTTGACTGGAGCCAACTAGGCTAAATATAGCCAAATTTTGGTCGCGATAATCTCGGCCAAATACGGTCAAATTTTGTCTAGGTCGACTTAGCCCAATGCAGTCAAATTTGGGTCAGGGTGAACTCAACCGAATACTTCCAAATTTTGTCCAGGATCAGCTAGGCCAAATTTTGATCGGGACCGACTTGATAAAATTTGGCCTAATTCAACCAAATTTTGTATAGGGTCACACCAACTCAATCAAATACGACTAAATTTGGGCTAGTCCGTCTCAACCTTTAGCCTATCCTAACCAAAGATATAAACTGAAAATTTGGATTGGATATTTTGGATTATACATTTTGAAAATCTAGATTTAGAGTATGGATTCACAATCCATAAAATATATAAAATGTAGATCAGATTGATATCCAAATCCAACAAAATGGATTGGATTTTTAATAAAATGAATATTAAATGGATTGAATCATAGCAAAAATGGATTGAATCATGAAAATTAGATTTTTTACCCATCCTTAGTTTAACTTTTCAGATCATCATTTGTTTCCTTATGCTCATTTAAGAGTTCAATAAATATAAATTATTGTTGTTATCCTCATAATTTTTATTTTTATGTGTTAAATAAACATGAATTATTACTTTTACCCTCATATTTTTATTCTTTCACTTTTATATGTATTTAATCTCTTTTTATTAATACATTTTTTTACAAGAGTATAATTTAAATTTGTTAGTACAAATTTATGGATACATTAACAATTCTTTTATTAAACTTCTAAAATTTTTAATTAAATTGTAAGGTTTAAAGTTTATGAATATAAATTTCAAGGTTTAATGTTTACGGACGTCTAACGTCGCACGTTTCATGTCTCACATCTCACGTCGCACGTAGCACGTTGCACGTCGCACGTTTCACGTCTCACGCCTCACGTCTCACATCTCGCGCCTCTCGTCTCATGTCTCACGTCTCATGTCGCATGTCGCATGTCGCACGTCTCACGTCTCCCACATATCACGTCTCACGTACCACGTCCCACGTCCCATGTCTCTCACGTCTTACGTCCCACGAGTGACGTCCCACGTCACACGTCACATGTCCCACATCCCAAGTCTCACGTCTCACGTCGCACGATCTACGTCCCACTTCCCTCGTTCCACGTGCCACGTCTCACGTCTCGAACGTCTCACGTCGCACGTCTCACGTCTCACGTCCCATGTCTCACGTCTCACGTCGTCTCACGTCTCACGTCCTACATCTCACGTCTCACGTCCTACGTTCCACATCCCACGTCCTACGTTCCACATCCCACGTCTCACGTCTCACGGCTCACGGCTCACGTCTTACGTCTCACGTCTCACGGCTCACGTGTCACGTCTCACGTCTCACGTGTCACGTCTCACGTCTCGAACGTCTCACGTCGCACGTCGCACGTCCCACGTCCCATGTCTCACGTTTGACGTCTCACGTCCCACGTCGTCTCACGTTTCTCATCCCACGTCCAACGTCTCACGTCTCATGTCCTATGTCTCACGTCTCACGTCCTACATCTCACGTCTCACATTCCACGTAGCACGTCTCACGTTCCACGTCGCACATCTCACATTATTGCACTGAAATACTTTGATTCTTTCATAAAATAATGGTGCTTTGGTTTACTTGTTGCAGTATAGCTAAGGTTCTTCTTTGTTGTTTATTCTTCTTCAGATAATAGTTTCTTATTGATCAAAAAAAGGAAGAGAAAGGACATTATTTTACCGGAAATAGGAAAACTAACCTTATGCAACAACAGTAATTTGAATCTTTTGCAGATGTTTGCTATCATTCGAGTCGACCTTAGCCCAAATTTGGTCATGTTGTTCCCGACCGAAATTCGTTCGAAAGTCATCCAAGTTCATCCCATGCTGAAATTTGGCCTCAACAAAAAATCTGTCAAATTTTATGGTGTCAGCACTATCGAAAATCTAACCCACATCCATTTTGGATCCAAATAATGGATGTGGATCCAAATTTGTGACCATAGTGCTAACACCAAAGAGTTTGACAGATTTGGCCGAATACTTCCAAATTTTGTCCAGGACCAACTGGGTCAAATCTCGATCGGGACTGACTTGACAGAATTTGGCCTAATTCGGCTAAATTTTGTATAGAGTCACGCCAATTCAATCAAATACGACTAAATTTTGGTTAGTCCGTCTCAACCTTTAGCTTAACCTAACAAAAAATATAAAGTGAAAATTTGGATTGGATATTTTGGATTATCTAGATTTCGAGAATGAATATCCAATCCATAAAATATATAAAATGTAGATTAGATTGATATCCAGATCCAATAAAATGAAATTTTAAATGGATTGGATTTTTAATAGAATGGATATTAAATGGATTGGATCATAGAAAAAATGAATTGGATCAGAAAAATTAGATTTTTTATCCACTCTTAATAATAATGTGAGGGTTTAGTGAAGGTGCACCATTAATATGTAGTACCACTGACGAAGGAGTCAATAATATAATATAAAAGTGAGTTGGGCTTTTTAGTTTTAATTTAAGATAATGATATTTTGAATTATTATTTTTTATCCTTTTTTAATTCATTATTTTAATTAAATTATCATTGGATCACCCGATCATATATACATATTGAACCCTTTTTTTTTTATCCGTTTTCATCAAAATTCGACCGTGATGAATTATACTTTTCGGAATTTTCAGTTTGGGTGGGTCTCTCGCATTTTGCTTACCCCTGACCGAAGTTAGTAGAGTTGGTGTGCAAATTGAACTTTGGAGTGAGTGAGTGAGGCAAGGCATCAGAAGAAATTGACAACACTCTTCTTCTCTGCAACATCGCAAACAACAACACTCTCGCGAGCGAACACTCTCGCGTCTTTCTCTTCTGCTCCGTTCTCCTCCCTCCACCGTGACACCTCGACGGCGACGAAGGCAACGCAGCCGCCACAGCACGACAACGACTAGACGCAGAATTGAAGAGTCCTGGTAATGATCTAAAGACTTTTTATTTTCATAAGAATATGTGTAGTGTCGTTAAATCGACCCTTCAACCTAGCTTCCAAATTTTTCAGTTTTCTGAATTTCTAGTGAGAATTTAATTGGTTGGGTATATGATTGTCAGAAATTGAATTTACTCTTTTGTGTCTTGTAAAGAAATAATCTTTTTTGTAATATGTTTTGTGGGTGTTGACCTAACCACACTCTGCTTGTGAATGTGTGTTTTCTTGAAATATTTTGGTTTGTATGTTAACCAGCCAAATATTGTGGGTGTTTGAACTCTTTGTCCCCATGTCTTGAGGTGGGCCTAGGAGTTGAATCCATATTTTAATTTGCATCTAAGTCACATTGATCCCAGACAGGACGAGACAGGTTATTGCGGCCATACTGAAACTCATGGCCTTTCTTTCATCTTGCTTTCTCTGTTATGTTTTTTCCTTCTTCTCTTTTCTCTTCCCCTGTTTTGTGGGGATGCTGGGTGAAACCGAAAGGATCCATACTTTGCTTCCATCTTTCAACTGAATAAAGACTTCCTCAACACCATTTTAAAACTACTTGTACCATGGTTCATGGCTTAGTATGTATGTAGGGTCCGTGTAATTCTTAACTATTATAATAAAGTTTAAAAATTTACTGCAAATATAAGTTGTTATTAAAGTAAAATATAAAAATATTACTTTTATGTTTGATAACACCTTTTTCACTCTTGTTTCAATTAATAAATTAAATAAAAAAAGATGAGACATTGACCTTCACAGCTTTGGTGACAAGTGAAAAGTGATATACCCATTTGGAGTACATCAGGCTGTTAACAGTGTTTAGCAATTACCAATCCTATCACAATCTTGTATAGCAATTGTATAGTAAGATTACTATACAGTAAGTGATTATCTTATCATCTTTTGGTTCACTGGGTCTTTGGTTCAATTATAAATAAGTTTCTTATTGGTTGGCTGAACGGTATTTCACCAAATGCGTCTTTAAGTGTTTGAGCTACCAGTTATTCGAAGCCAGTGTAGTGATTGTCTGATATATGTAAATGTACTAACCACTGTCTCTTAACTGCGTATGTAATAGTTATTCCCTTTTAAAACTAGTTGCTTCATATGTATAAGGTTGGAGTTGTTGTATGCAACACTTTTTTGTTTATTGCCTTTTACATTGGCTTGTAAGGATTCTACTATGTTGCTTAATTTTTTTTTACCCTTTTCTATGCTTATTGCTGTGAATGGATGTTTATGTATTTTTGCCATGTTTACCTCGTCTGGTAATGATTGTAAGTGAAAGTTAGGAAAGAAAAAACGATGTTGTTCTTTTTTATTTATCTTTTTAACATGTTATGGTTCTGATAAACAAAAGTGCTAGCTGAACTGACATATTCAGCAGGTATCTTTGCAAATGGGTTTTTTAGTATCTTTGCATGTTTCCTTTTTACGATCCTGCATGAGAATTTGTAAGAATTTGGAAAATACTATAAACCTGATAAAGAAGAAAGCCATTTAAATATAATTTTTGCAAAGTTATCATTGAATTTGGATGGAAGTCAAAAAGGGGTTTAGGATCTTTGCACATGTTCCTGTTTGGTCTATTGCTGTACAGTGTTGGGTGAAGATTTTAAGAAATGGGAAAAGACTAAAAGACTGATAAGTTGAAATGCACATGAAATTTATTTAGAGGTTTAGATGGATAGTTCTCCACCCAACATGTAATAAATAGCAAAGATCTCCCCGCAGGAGGGTTGATAAAGCTGCTTTTTGGTTGCAGCATGTTTTAGTTTTGAAATTGTAGAAATTTATGGGAAGTTGGAGAGATTCTGGTCCCTTGTGATTATCATTTTGAATGAATGATTACACTGGCGGCGCTCAGAAATTTTTCCTCCCACTTTGGTTTCTTAGGCACTACTTTTCACTGATGGTTTTCCTTTTCAGTTAATTTTGATTATGCATGTGGGGGGTGGAAACCAAGGATTTAAAGATCACATGGACTTGTATCATTACATAGGGGTGAGTTTAAGAGGCTGAAAGATTAGGTTCTGTTCGAAGCTAGGAAGTGCTAATGTAGGTTGTTAGGACTTGTACTATTTTAGTCAGAGAAAACGGTGGGGTAGGGTATGTGCATGTACACACACTTCCTCAAACTTCGCATGGCTAATTTCTACCACAATTTAACTAATCTTTCCCTCACAACTAATATCATTAGGACTATGCTTTCTTCATGCTTGCCCCATCAGAACAAAAATAGATTTCCACATTAATTTTCTACACTTTTTCTGTTCTATATCCACTTGACAAAATATATGTAAGGCAAAAAGATTGATGCTCTTTTAAGTTTTATTGACTATAAATAAAATATAATTTTTAAAAGAAAAAAAATAGATGCATGTTATTGTTGTTCTCTGTTGAACACAAGTATTTGTGTTCATTCAAATGCTACCTTTATTTAAGTGTTCAATCTGCACTGTCAAAAAAGTTTATCCATGAAGAATTATAAACTTTTCGTGTATAAGTTTGAAGTATGTAAGAGAAACTTGAACTACTTTGACTTTTGAACCAATCATGAACAAATTTTGTTCCAGTAATTTTATTTAATTTTCTTAACAAGTGGTTTGTGTATTATTAATGTTAATGTTAATATTTATGATTAAGACTATATCCTGTGCAAGTGGTGGGGTTTATTGTGTCTTTATCTGATTACCATACATAGTGCAATTTATTTTATTTTACTTTGAAGACCCTAATTGGGAATCTTCATTAACTTTTGTGATCAAGCCTACTCTTGCACGCTAACTAACGACATATCTTCTTCTTATCTTATTGTTGCAGACTTTTGGATCATCATTGAGTCTGGTGTAGGTAAAGAAATTTTTGTTAATCTCTTGGATCGTTGGTGTTTGGTTCATTTGTAGTAGTGAAGTGTTTAATCTAAATTTTTTTTTAGCAATTCATGGCGGAACTGATAGACCAATAGACCCTGCTTGTATTGCTGCTCTAATTGTAGAAACTAGCTCTCACTCCACGATGATATAATTTCCAAGGCTTTTCATGGAAACCTTCTCTTTCTCTCTCTGCTTTACTTTTTTGGGTGATTTTGGGACCAAAAATTTGTATGGAATACTTTCTTATTCTGACATTTTATGTGAAAATTATGTGAATTTTTATCGCTGATTTCATAGTTGTGTATGATGGTTTGTTGACAATTGAAGTCATAATCTACCTTTTTTACTTTCCACCACATAACTCTCATGGTTCTTCTAAAGGGTAAGGGATTTGTTGAATATTATTGTTTCTAGGTGCCATTACTATACAAAGTTTTTCTTTTGAAGGATCTTGTTTTTATATGTATTTTTTTGCTTGTTGAACAATCGTATTTGATAACCCGAATGTCTGGAATTGTGATGCAGAATTGCGTGTTACGTAGGAATCCATGGAAACACAACCAGACGGTAATGAAGACCCCATAGCTGCTGTTAAAGATATGAGGCAACAGCTTGAAGCTCGCATAGAGAGCCAACACAAGGCTCACATGGAGATGCTTGCTTCTATACAAGCAGTAATACCTAATCTTGTTTCATCCCTTGACCTTTCTCTCAAGGTTGTGTCTTCTTTCAACCATCGTCCTTTTTATCCTACACCTGTTTTGCCTCTGCCTGATCCTAAATTGAACCCCAAAAAACCTATTGAACTAAATCATCGTTCCAATTCTGAATCCTACGCTGATGGCTCTACTGAAGCTGACTTGACAAATCCCAGGAATCAAAAACTCAAAACATCTATCGATTCAAACCCAGCATCTCAAGTAGATTCTGAGAAGGTTAGTCCATTAGCGGTGGTTCGATCACTGGTTGCTGTTTGTCTATTAGGGCGAGTATCCTTCTCACCAATTGATTCTTCCACTGTGTCAAGGAAATTGGAAAATGATCAGGCAGTAACACCAGCAGAAAAGGCAGCGCTTCAGGAGCTTGGAGGGGATTCAGGGGCAATACTTGCAGTGGAGATAGCTTTAAGGTCAATGGCAGATGATAACGGTGGTGTTGAAGTGGAGGAATTTGTGGTTAGTGGCAAGGCAAGAATCATGGTTTTGAATATAGACCGGACCAGACTTTTGAGGGAATTGCCAGAAAGTGCACAGTATCAACGGCTTGAATCAAGTTCTGGAGATGGGAATGTAAATCAAAATCAAGTTCAACAAATCACTAACAGTGGTACAAATGTGAATGGTAGTTTGCTTGGGATGGGAAGGCCAGTCTTGAGGCCAATGTCTGACATGTGGATACCCCATGGGGACCCTCATATGTCAGGGTTGCAGCCAATGTTTCCAGGTGCACCAAGGGGGGCACCCAGGGTAATGGGCATGATGGGGACGCATAGAGGTATGAGTATTCCTTCAATGCACAGACTCCCAATGGGGCCAAATGCACAAGGGAGTAGTCCTAATGCAATGGCACAAAAACCAAGAACTTTAGAGGACGATATGAAAGATCTTGAGGCTTTGTTGAATAAGAAGTCGTTTAGGGAGATGCAAAAATCTAAAACTGGTGAGGAGCTTTTGGACCTAATTCACCGTCCAACTGCAAGGGAAACTGCTGTAGCCGCTAAGGTTTGAACTCACTGCCTACATTAATAGGGTCTATGCTAATATTTCCCTTATGCTTGATTTCAGCTTTGGTGCAATTTTCTACAGTTTAATCTAATTCATCTCTTTTACTATGGATTGTTTCAGTTCAAAACAAAAGGTGGTTCCCAGGTCAGACAATACTGTGACTTACTGACTAAAGAGGATTGCCGACGTCAATCTGGTTCCTTTATTGCATGTGATAAGGTTTGTGATAATGACATTATTTTATTGTTTTTCCATCTTTTAGATTTTATTTCAAACTCTTTGTATCTCTGTTGGTTTAAACTAATATGCTGATTATTTGGTTTTAAATGGAATCTAACCATGAAGATTGGTGTTTACTTTTTCTGTTAGCCTTTCTTGACATGCATTAATCATCTTTCTTCTGCCAGGTTCATTTTAGACGGATTATTGCTCCTCATACTGACATCAATTTGGGAGACTGTTCTTTTCTTGATACTTGCAGACACATGAAGGCATGATTTTTACCCGACTCTTTTATTTTGAAATTATTTTCATTTTAGTAATCCTTATTCTCAGTTTGAGTTGTGTATTGTTCCTTTTGTCCTTTGACAGACATGCAAGTATGTTCACTATGAGTATGACCCTACACCTGATGTGTCTCCAACAATGATGGGTGCTCCTCCTCCTCCCAAACCACTAAAGCCTCAGCGTGCTGAATATTGTTCAGAAGTGGAACTTGGTGAACCACAATGGATCAACTGTGATATACGTAACTTTAGAATGGACATTTTAGGTCAATTTGGAGTAATAATGGCAGATCCACCATGGGACATTCACATGGAACTGCCTTATGGAACAATGGCTGATGATGAAATGCGCAGTCTTAATGTCCCTGCTTTGCAAACTGATGGACTTATTTTTCTATGGGTCACTGGACGTGCAATGGAACTTGGACGAGAATGGTATTGCTTTTGTGTTTCGTTATATGCTATTTGTTATTTTGCAGAAAAATCTATTACCTGATTTTCGTATAAGGTTGTCTTTTATTAATAATTCTTTTTTGGTTTCTAAATTCGATATGCTCCATCCAGCTTGGAACTTTGGGGATATAAACGTGTTGAGGAGATTATTTGGGTGAAAACAAATCAACTTCAGCGAATAATCAGAACTGGGCGCACCGGTCACTGGCTCAATCACAGTAAGGAACATTGTCTAGTTGGAATAAAGGGTGATCCTGAAGTGAACAGAAACATTGACACAGATGTTATTGTTGCTGAGGTCAGGGAAACAAGTCGTAAACCGGATGAGGTTTGTATAATATTCACCTATAACAATGTCATTCTTGTTCCTGTCGTTAAAAATAAATAATTCACATTCTTAACATTTTCAAAGTTGTCAATGTTTTCCTGTAGATGTATCCTATGCTGGAGAGGATAAGTCCAAGAACAAGAAAGCTAGAACTATTTGCTCGCATGCACAATACTCATGCAGGGTTGGTTTTCTTGACTGGTGTATTTTCCTTTGAGATTTTCTTTCATGCTATTCATGAAATAGTTTGATTGAGATTGAGGATAGTCTAATTATGTCATGGTTTTTTATGCTTTGTAAGCTGAGTTTACATGATAATGTTGTAAGGACCTAAACTGGTAGAAAGATAGAAGTAAACTAGTTGTTGGTTTAGGGCTTAAAAATCATCTAGGTAGAAATTATAGACTGTTGGTGTTATTGTTGATTGTTTGTGTTCTTCCTTGTTCTCCCTCAGATGGATGTCTCTTGGTAATCAATTGAGTGGTGTAAGGTTGGTTGACGAGGGGCTCCGAGCAAGGTTTAAGGCTGCTTATCCGGATGTGGAGGTGCAACCACCATCACCTCCCAGAGCTTCTGCTATGGAAGTTGACACTAGTGTTGCTCCTCACACCAGGAGTCCATTTGCAGCCACAGAATCTAAGTCCAATTCAACTCAGTTTGGGGAGACTGCACCAGCTCCAGAAACTAACTTTGCTTCAGAGGATAAGTCAATGGTTATTGATGTTGACATTGCTTAAGTTTCCACTTCTGCTCATGCTTACTTGGAGCTGTTCCTTGACAAAGCTGAAAGCAGAACAGTATTTTGACCTTTTCACCATTGTTAATTTTACTCTTTCACACCTCTTTTTAGGGAAGTTATTAGAGTAACAAAGGTATCTGGGAAGAAATATTTCCTCTAGGCGTAGATGCTTTTGTAAGTGAAATAATTATGAAATAGTTTTTGCTGATGAGTGTTGTAAAAGTCTAATTCTAGTTGTTCCTGACTACAGTTTTGTTTGATGTTCAAACATCAATCTTTTTAATTTATGGTCCTGACTAACCAGATAAGATTCATGAAAATTGAAAGCAACATGTTGCTGAGTTTAAAATTGTTCTGGTAAATGACCAGGCATAACTCGAACATGAAAAAGAAGACAACTTTCATTTTTAGTTTACCTAATGTCTCCATTTTTTACATTTTATTTTTATCAAGTTGTTGTATTTGTTTTAAAAACTTGGATACTTTTTAAACACATTTTAAGGAAGTATTTGACAATATTAATTTCAAATTAGTAGAAGCAAATGCATATTAATGCTTAATGCTCAAATGAGACTATTTTCTCCCTTTAAAACTTTTTGTTGAAAGAAAGCAAAAGGTCTATTCAACTTGGTATGTTAAGTGATGCATTTTTTTTTCCAATAGTTTATTACAAACTCTATGTATTTTGAAAAAAATTTAGATAATTGAACAATTTATTATATGTATATATTAAGATTAGTCATTTATTACATTTAATCACTATTCTTGAAAATCTCTTCATGTTTCATGATCTATTTTCCTTTTTTTTGTCATGTACTCGTTGCAATTTGAAAATTAAATTAACTGAAAATTTTATTCGTAATCAAATTCACTTAAACGAATATTAAAACTAAAACATACTAGCACAATCAATTTAAAATTCAGATAAAATTTTTGAGTTCACATTTTAAAAATATGTTTAATGTTATATTTTTGAATTTATAATATTAAAATTTGATTATGCCAATTTATAAGTAAAATTATAAATAACATTGTTGTAACATCTCATTTAATAGTTTTCACACTACTAAATAAAATATCATATCATGATAGAATATAACAGATAGCATGAATAAGTCAAGATAACGTATTGGTACAGTCATCCACATAACCGTAAGAAATACCAACTACACGTACATCCTATTCTAAGAAAAAGCTAACAAAAGTTTCATGAGCAAAACGCAAACAAGGACTATTATCGAAGTCCCATTCTACTCTCTACTCCTATCCAAGAGAGGAGTATCTTCACTTGCATCTTTATCTCCTTACACCACAATGATCATTGCAAGAAAAGAACCAAACACAAAACACACAGAGAAAATAAAGGGTAAGCTAATTTGATTAAAAGAAACATGCAGCTCAATTATAAATACCATGCAATTTTTCTCATTTTCACCAGAATCACTTAAACCACCACATCACAACACATATATATATGACTCTAGACTCAATATCCGGATTATGTAAGCGACATTAGACCTCTTGGTGACATGCACCTGTGATGGTTCCTAAACTCTACAGAGTTTGGCCTCAAGGGGCTATCACCTAACCACTCACAGGGTAAGTCCCCTTCTAAGTCTAAGACTTGATCAAGTCCAAAGACTAGGACCTCGTGTTACTCCTCACGACATAATCCATTCTGCTCTATCTAAGCTCGAATGATTATTGGAGTTTTAGGATACCTCGAATAGTGAGTCCTTATGACTTTACATACACTAAAAACATACTCCTTATAGGATTTCCCTTGAAATTCTAGTTCAACCGCACCTTCTCATAATCAAATTCATACATTTCTGCTACACTCATTGCCAAAAGCACCATTCCAAACATATCATTATCAAAGCCACACTTTCACATTTCAGGTATAATTTCATCTAGCATAAACAGAAAATAAGCACTTAGCTACAGTGGTTCTCGCTCAAGCTAGAAGGTCTCGCCCAGGTGAAAGGGTTCTCTCGCTTAGGTGGATCATTCTCACCTGAGCGAGACTCTCTCTCGCTTAGGCGGATCATTCTCACCTGAGCGAGACTCGAAACAGAGAACAACCCAAACTCTGAGCGAATTCTCGCTTAGACTAAGCTGTCTCGCTTAGACTAAGATTACATTAGCTATTAGCTACCAAGATTTTGACTACCAAAAAAACAAATGGCCTATACAGGTCTTGAACCTGTGACCTTCGCGTTATTAGCACGACGCTCTAACCAACTGAGCTAATAGGCCATGCATTTCCCTATTCTAAATATCGGTTAAACTGGTTTATTGAAAAAAATAATTCGGTAAACTTTTTTATTGGAAAAATAATTGGATACTGACTAATTATAAAAGGAAAAAAACAAAAAACAAAAAACTGTATATTAACTAATCTATTACATATTAAGAAAAGAAGATATTATCAAAATTACTATATTACCCATTGTCTTTTATTGACAAGCTATGATGCACCGATACTTCAATTTGGATCACGTATCCGTGTCTGACACGTATCATGTCCGATACTTTAGGATATTTTATCAATACTTCAATTTGGTCACTAACATTATCTATTAGGTTTTGACTACAAAAATAGTTGGTCTCTAATTAGGAAATTTGGATTCACACAATAATAATCATATAATTATTATATTTTTTTAAGAATTGTTGTACATTTTTTAATATTCATATATCATGTATCATATCTTATTATTTTGAAAATAAATGTGTCGACATATCGCATACGTGTCGTATCTGATACACGTATCGCATAGTGATGATGAGTTTCTGGTATTTTCGCTCAGGCGAGAGCTGCTCGCTTAGGCGAAAACACCAGATTCCCAATCTGTTCTTACATGCAGAAGCACAAAATTGTGCACAATTTCAATCACACACTCAATTTCACAATTCAAGCACTTATTCAACACCCAATCATGTAATCTAAAGCACCAGAAATGATTATCATACGAAATTCAAGAAAACAAGATAGCTTCCCTTACCTTTAGACAACACTGGATTGCAGAGAAGAAAACCCCCTAACAGAAAAGGTCTCACAACTGCACAACACCTAATGAACTGGAATACAAAATCACAGAGAAGGGATGGGATCCTTGATTTAACTCATAAAGGGATAACATTCCAGAAATTGGGAATTAATGGGAATTGGAAACGAGAACTAATTTACATGAAGGGGGAGGATGTTCGGCTTGGAGGGAAGATCCTGCCCTGGCTTCAAACCTGCCTGCTACCACAAGACAAGAAATGGGTGGTTTTAGATGATCGGCAGAACTCAAGATTTTGGAGGAGTGGAGGAAGCATAGAGAAAGATGAGGAAAAAGGAAAGTGACTTGGGTGAGACTATTTTCTATACTTTAGAAAATAGTTAAAGAAAAAGGGTCTCACAATTACAAAATTTAATATACATTTGTTCTTCTATGTAATTTATAAAAAGTAAATTATTTTTTTAATGAATTTATTTACCAAAATATAACAATAATTGAGAAAATGTAGGAAATGTCAATTGAGTATTTTATTTATTTTATTAGAATATAAATTATATTTATTTATTTCTCATAAATATATGATCATAGTAGTCATAATATATACTTATAGCCTAATTCTTAAAAATTCTATCACATTAACTTATAATATTTTAAATTTATTTGTTTACATAAATTGATTTTATTTAGTGTAGTTATAATTGTTATAAAATTTAAAAATAATAGTTAAATTTTTTGAAAGCCTTGCATTAAATGGAAATTGGGATGTGAAATCTAGGGTTTTGTAATACAAAATTGGAAATGGTGCAGCAACAACATCAGGAACAAAACAAGAAGCAGGCCAGATGAAATTTTGATCAAGAAGAATGAAAATTGCACTCCAAAAGAAGAATGGATGGAGAATCATTGAAGTACAAAATCCTATTTCTTCTGCACACACTCTCTCTGGTTCTTTGCTCATTCATTCTCTTCTTCCAAACCAAACCTAAACTAAACAAAATCCTATTGCTTCCTTTTCAGTGGCTTCATTCTCCCAATCGAACATCGAAGTTTCCTCTGTAACCTTAGGCTTCCCTCTACCAACTAATCACGTACGTTTTATTCTCTTTTGTTTTTCCATTACCTATTTATTTTCGACAAAGAATATAGGGATTTTTATTTTATTTTATTTTTTTTCCAATGCAGTGAGTTCTGCCATTGTTGCTGCAGTGGTGCTTCGATTTTCCCCATGTTCAGGCGATTTTTCACCTTCGAGTGCTCTCCAGATCATTAGGAATCAGGGTTTTTAGTCTGTATTTTAAGGTAACTCTTATGCCGCCAACAAAGTCGTTTTTTTTTGGGTTCTTTTGCTTCGAACTTGTTTTCTGGGATGGTTCGGCTTATCTATTTTTAGCGAAGACTTGTTCCATTCCCAGAAAACAAGGTAATGTGGTAGGCTTATTTACTTTTTGGAGATTTTGCTAGATTTTCATTTAAATATTTCGAACAGAGATTTTCCTTTTAGCCTAAATTTTTATTTTTGTCTGGTTTCATTTCAATTCAGTCGTACTCGGATGGTTGATACTTCACTGTTCATGGACATGATATAGCAGGAGGCCTGTTCAACCAAATGCATAAGAATAAAACAAACTTGAAAATTGGAGGCAGCTATCTTGTGAACTAGCATTACAAGTGTCCAAACCATTTTAATTTTAAGTATTGTGATACAAATTGATTTTAATATGGGTAGTAAAACTCTGCTCAAGTGGCCAAAGCAAATCACAAATTCCCTAGTTGTGCAGTTAATTAAAGCAGAAAAGGACGTGCACAAAGCTGTTACTATATTTGATTCTGCAACTGCTGAATATATTAATGGGTTTCGTCATGATCATGAAACTTTTGGTCTCATGATCTCCAGGTTAGTTGCAGTGAATCAGTTTAGAACAGCAGAAGGGATGCTGGAGAGAATGAAGCAAGAAGATTGTAAGGTTACAGAGGATATACTTTTAACTATATCCAGGGGTTATGGACGTGTGCACAGGCCACTTGATGCCATCAGGGTTTTCCACAAGATGGAAGGTTTTCAGCTTAGACCCACTCAAAAGGCTTACCTTACAATACTAGATATTCTTGTGGAGGAAAACCATGTAAAGAGGGCTATTGGTTTCTACAGGGAGATGAGAGAAATGGGTTTTCCACCTACTGTTGTTTCCATCAATATTTTGATCAAGGCCCTCTGCAAAAACAAGGAGACTGTTGATTCTGCCTTACGGATATTTCAGGAGATGCCCAACCGTGGGTGCCAACCTGATTCATATACTTATGGTACATTGATTAATGGGATGTGTAGACTTGGAAATATCGATGAGGCAAAGGAACTATTCAAAGAGATGGAGCAGAAAGGTTTCTCTGCTTCTGTTGTTACTTATACTAGTTTGATACATGGCTTGTGTCAATCTAATAATTTAGATGAAGCAATTGGATTGCTTGAAGAAATGAAAAGAAATGATATTGAACCAAATGTTTTTACTTATAGTTCTCTTATAGATGGTTTGTGCAAAGGTGGCCATTCATCACAAGCAATGGAGCTATTAGAAGTGATGACGAGAAAGAACCATTTACCCAACATGGTTACTTATAGTTCTTTAATCAGTGGACTGTGTAAAGAAGGAAAGCTTTGTGAGTCTGTGCAGATTCTTGACAGGATGAGAATTCAAGGTTTGAAACCAAGTGCAGGGTTGTATGGAAAAGTCATAAGTGGCCTATGTGCTGCAGGCAGCTTTCAAGAAGCTGCAAACTTCATTGATGAGATGGTGCTAGGTGGTATTTCACCAAATCGAGCAAGTTGGAGCCTTCATGTTAGGATGCATAACATGGTAGTCCAGGGTCTTTGTAATAATGTTGATCCACTTCGTGCATTTCAGTTGTATCTGAGTATGCGTACTAGAGGCATCTCGGTTGAAGTTGGCACTTTTGATTGTCTAGTCAAATGTTTTTGTAAGAGAGGAGACCTGCACAAAGCTGCTCGAATTATTGATGAGATGGTGTTAGATGGGTGCATTCCAGATGAACAAATATGGAATGTTGTAATTGGTGGACTTTGGGACCGAAAAAAAGTGAGAGAGGCCACTGAGCTGTTGCTGGTTGAGCTGAGGCAGAAGTTTGTTGAAACTGAAAGTTGAAGTCCGTGTTTCTCACATTATCCACATGCATTGCATTCTTACTGAAAACCTTTCGTATCCGGTGGTCTTTTTCTATTCTAGAAGGTTGTTATTAGTTGCCGGTTAGGCATGTCAATCTTGCTTGTTTTTTATTTAGTCTCGATTAATTATGTGCTCTGTCCCTTAATGGCTTGCTTGTTATTTGCTAGTATAGTTTAGCTGTCTTTAAATGCAATGATTCATCACGTCATCCACCATCAAAACATAGAAAAAGAAGAGATTCTTCGGTATTGTTGAAGAAAAAAGCTTTCTCGGCTCGGCAATTCCTGTAGCTTTTCAGTGAATTCTAGGATTCTAAATTACCCATTTCTTTTGATCTGCTTCAAAGAACTTCAACCATTTATCAGTGGAAGCAACAATTAGATGCTTTTATGAAAATTTTGACATTATTATCATCTGAACCTGGATCTTAGATGGACAACCAAATATCCTCTAGTAAGTGTATACTATAACAGACAGGAATTCAGTTCTAGTAATCCTTTGTATTTTTGGAGCTTCATAGTTCATGCCTAAATTGTTGCATCGTGAAATTTGAAGACTTTTCTTGAAAAAATAGTTTTATCTTCAATTTTGACTTTGCAGATCCAAACTAACATTTTTCCTTTTCTTTGTGACTGAAGATGTGCTGCCTTTTCAATTCATGATCTCACTTCATCTCAAAGGGTTGACATTTTCCAATGATCAGTGTCTCTGTGATCTGATGGTTTGAGCTTCAAATTGAGGAAGTAAACATGTGGTGTAAGATTTAAAACTAAGCTTTCCTTGGGGGGCGACTTAACATTTCACACAACCCTGCTCTGTCTGGGCAAGGTAAATTCAGGTAATTGCAAAATTGATTTGTTTTGGTCGAACCCATTGCTCGTTGATGTTGTCAGTTCCTAGAAAACTTGCTTCTCAGTCAGTTTAACAAAATTTTAAAAGTATTCTTTAGTGCTCTTATAGTGTAATCATTAAGATTTTAGTTGACATTCTTTATTTGCAGATCGCAATTATATAACCTCAGGCATTAATATATTGGAATTTCATTTAATGTTGGATTCAAAATCGCACATATGTTAATTAAAGGGGAGATGTTCATTACTAGATAGCCACTTAACGAGGATGAGTTATCATTATCACTGGCTTGGTGAATGATGGCTCTTGAATATTTATGAATTCGAGCTGAATACTATCAAGTTTTTCTAGTTGTATACTTCTATGTCTGAATTAATCAGTAAGCCCAAATCAAATATAAGACAATTTGTTTTAGGTAAGATTCAAGTAGTTGAGAAGTTGCTCAAGCAATATATTCTCCGTTAAAAACGAGGACTTGGTGTAAGCTATTGTTTACCTGATCAACAGAGTACTTATAAGGTTTAACAAATGGATTAATCAAGAACTTCTAATGCTTGGTTTAAGTCAGCTTTAAATATATTGAACTTTTTTTGTTTAATAATATATGATTTAAATAATGAATTTCGATAGATATATATGGATATGTGTGTTTGTGTGAATAAGTTGTTCTAGAAACAAGACATAATCAATCCAATAAAATTATTGAAATAGGTAAAAAAAAATTGAATATAAACAGAAGACTATTAATTTGGTAGAATGGGGAAGTCAGTTCCATGTCTCTGTTTAGGAAATGCAACAAAGAACACGATGCCCAAAACGTCAATTCCCCTGGCAATGCTGTGAGGATTTCCTGTATCTCAGCTGGGATGTGGAAAGAGACTATTCATCACATTCTGATCAAACACAATTACTGCAACCACCAAAACTGTCATCACTGCATGCATGAAATGTATGAACTTTATTCGATATTTTTCTGCGAGATGGGGTGGAGTGGAAGGGTGGTTGATCCATCAATGACAGATATTCCCCTTGCTGTCTCTGAAGTCATCAGTTAAAACATAAGCATGAGTCACCAAATAGAGATACAAGTGCAGCAATCAAGGCCTTGCTGACAGAGTCACAGTAGCCACTATTTCTGAAGATTGGAGAGAGAAGTTGGAAGGCAAGGACTGTGTCAGCTGGTAAAAGATTGGCCAAATGGGCAGGCTCTAAAATGTTTGGCTACTGACTTTCTTATTTTTATGGATGATAGTGCAGCAGTCATGACATTGCTGGCAGTGTCACAGTCGCCAATATTTGTAGAAAGTGGATTGCTACCATCTGTTCTCATGTTCTATAGCTTCTCTACTTTGATATACTTTTGATATCATATATATATATATATTCTTGGACATGTTTTCACACAGTTCTCTACCAGTGTTTGGAGAAACTCAATTTCTTCTAAAAGGAAAAAAAAAAAGGTTAAGAAGGATCGGGTACCTAGTGCGGCATGCATTGGTGTGGTCTATTTGGTCACTTTGCTCGACTTTGTTAATTTTCAGCAAGCTTGATCTTTATTTGGTGGATTTGTTAGGGTTCATCTTGGTCTTGGTTAAAATTGTTGGTTGGCAGAAAACTAATTTCTTTTTCAGATTGGTACATCAATCCTATATCTTGGTGCCTTGGTGTTACCAGTTATGGAAGGTGGAGGATAACAGTGGGGCCTGTGGCATTACTAGTATGATTGCATGATGTTGATTGTTTGGATTATTCTGTCTTGTGTGTAAGGATATTTAAGTGGAAGGGCCTCAAGATTTTCTGTGCTAAAGCAGCACAGATTTCCATGTTATGAACATAATTATTATTTGATACTGCATTAGCAAGTATAAAATCATGCACCCTCATCTTTTAGACACTGCACACAACACATCAACATGCTTTAATTAGTAACATCAACATCGTTGCCAACTAGCCAATTACCAACCACTTAAGAAAAAGCCAGCTGGGTTATTTTCATTGCATTTCAATCTCTTCATAGAAGTATGTTAATGTGATATAAAATTTATGATCTGAATCTTAAATAAGACTTTGTATTGCCCTTGTATTGAAATAATTAAAAGCGATGTAAACTAATTAAAAAACAGAGAATCCCAAATATTAAAATGTTTTTTTCTTTTTTGATATTTTTAGGGTTTTAATCAATTTTTTATTTTTTATATTTAGTTTGGTTTCAAAAACATCTAGTATTCACCCATTTAAGAGACAAGTGATATATGATGATAAACTTCTGTTATTTGTGTTAATAGTATTATGTAGTAAATGTTAAACGCAATAAGTCAAACAGTTTCACATTTCTTTAACATTTTTATCTCTAACCCTAGCTATGTTGAGTTTCTTTAGACCTTCTTAGAAGGCTAAAATATAATAATAATGATAATAATTAATTAATTAATTGTACGAGTGATATTGATTGTGAATACACCCTTCCTTATGGTAAAGAATGTGACATTTTATAAGATTGTATTTCTTATAAAGCTCTTTATATTATTACCGACAAAAACACATGCATTGTCGTGTTTATATATTCGTATTTTTTAATTTTTATTGAAATTTGAGTTAAAATCAATAAATAATATATAATTAATTTTTAAAATAGTTATTAAATATAAAATTAAAAAAATAAAATATGTGTACAATTTTTTTTAAAATAATTGTTAAAAGATAAAAGAAGGTGTTAGAATAACGGTTTAAAGATAAATTATTTATAAAATAATTAATTTTTAAAATAATAATTAAGGATAAAATTAGAAAAATGAAATGTGGATAAAAAAATGATATATTTTTTATATATTGTTATAAATATGGTAAAGAAGGCTGATTGAAAGAAATTGTTGAGATATTTTTATTACAATAAGTGAAAATACCGTTACGTATATGATTGTTTACTTTTTTTTATAATAATAAAATTATTAATATAATTATAAAATTAAATTTAAATAATTTTTACAATTCTATTATAGGTAATGCTTATTTTTTAGATAATTTTTATTATAATAATTATTTGTTTAAAAATAATTTAATTTAAAATAAATAATCAAATTAAAAAATGATTAAATTTAAAAATATAAAAGATAAAATTAATAACAATTACTATAATTAAAAAAAAAAACTTCAAAAATAGAATTGGATTAGAAATGTAGATTCTCTCTATATAATATTAATATAATAGTATACATAATAAGCACGCCACACCTATGATCGCATGCAGAGAAAGTGGCATTGATATTAAAAGAAGAAAAGAAAATGTGAACCTTCTCTTTTTGTTATGGTAACATTCAAACAAACCAAACCAATCAATCTCTTCATGTGCCATATTTGCACTACAAATCTAGGATAGCATGTACACATATGTCGCCTCATCATCATAAAAGTGCAAATAGATTATTTAATAAATGGTCCAGTTTTTCTATTGGGTTTTGTTGATATTGTCTTTTTATGTTATGTTTGGATGTGGTGTGTGGATTTCTGAAAGTGAATTTGTGTTGATTTGCAAGTAAAGATAAGATTGTTTGGATTAAAGGAAATATGATATGATTTGAGTGGATATGAGTGAAAATTGAAAAGTTTATGAAAGTCTGTGTATGACGTGATTGATAAAATTTAATAACTTAAAATAATAATTATTATCAATTATAACTTAAAATAATTTATAATATAAACAGTTTAATTTTAACTCCATATTTATTTATTTAAATATATTTTATTTTATAAAATTAGTTTATTTATGAAGAATGCATCACGCACCGGTGAACCACACAAGTAATATGCAGGAACCACTTATGCAGGGTATGCAGTTTGGAATCTTTACTACAGGAAAAAAGAAACTAATAAATATAATAATAAATATAAGTAAAGTAAATTGTTAAAAGAGAGGGTAATAAAATAATTTTAATACGATGATTTGGTTTTTCCTACACTTCTCTTCATTTTAGAGAGTGTCAAATTCTGCAATCACTTACAAATCTACACTCTCAAATCAGCGGAAACAAATAAATCCAAATACGTTTTCAAATCACTTTCCATTTGCATGAATAGTACTCATGTACATCCAAACACAGCATTATTGAACATTAAAATATACCACTTTGATATTTTAAGGATATTTTTAATATATTTTAAAACTTTAAAATAAATGATCATAATTAATAAATTTTGAAAACACACAGAAAAAATAAAGAATCGAAATTCATAAAGAAAACAGGAACATATCATATAAAGATAATGAGTTTTTGCATCATCTTTGATTCAAATTCCATTCATCTTTTTATGCATGAACGATTCCTTCAATCAGAAGCAAAAGCATCAGAAAAGCAAATGACATCCACTGTTTAACTGCACGTGTGAAGACAAAAGATTTTCATATGCCAAATCAATTTTTTTATTATAATCTCAACACTTTTTGTCTGCAAAACTGTTAACTTTGCCTAGACAATGCAAGCAAAGCATGTAACGTGGCAACTCATACTACACTTTTTTTTAATCTGGTTATAATTGCACGTACATGATCCTAAACAAAAGTTATTAATATATCTTTATAAAGGCATGCATGCTTTGTTTTACAACATATTTGCACATATACATAATACATCTACGATAATGTGTGAAAGTATAAAAAGAAGAACAGATGAATTGTTTGTAGAGATACCTAGTTGTTGTTGTTTGCACTTTAAATAGAGTTAGATTCAAAATATAAAAAAAAAATCAGATTTTTATTTTTTTAATGTTTACATATAACCAAAACAAGTTCTGTTCGCATAAAGCAAAATCAGAATTTCAAAGACTAAGAAAGCAAAATCAATATATATATATATATATATATATATATATATATATATATATATATATATATATATATATATGTGTATGTGTATATGTTTTCAATTATAGTATTCTCATGTTTCTAAATGTTAAAATCGATTCAGACGAATGTAGTATGGTTCTTGAATCGAAAGTCTTTGTGGCAAGGGTTTCATGTAAGCATGTCCCGTTAAGAAGAACGATGGTACATAAAAGGTAGAAAAAAATACTCGTGGTTAGAAATGCTTCTGCTGGAGGGGATGTACCAATGTGGTTGAAGAGACTCATCCTTGAGGAATGCAAGTGTGAGTCTAAGTCTCACATTGGCTAGAAATGAGAAAGTAGAGAACTATATAAAGATAAAAACCCATAAATCCACCGCTTTTAAGATTTTGGATTGAGAGTGGTGTTAATGCCTTACTTAGTTGGGCTCAAGTCTCATTGGTGTTGTATCTTTCAGTAAACATCTTCCCTCCTTAGACCTAACAAGTGGTATCAGAATCAAGATCGTGAGTTCTTTTGACCTAGTGGTAAGCACTCGATCCAAACAAAATATATATATATATATATATATATATATATATATATATATATACTCATGTTTCTAAATGTCAATATTCTCACATCTCCAACCTTGTAGTTTGAACTAGGTTTATTCTCACGATTTCCCTTAATTAATATTCTTTCATAATCGTTTAAGTTTCACCCATCTGTTACAAACTCATAAAATTAATTCACAGACAATTAGGAGGAAGAGACATAAAAGTTTAGGATACACTTATCATTAATCAACTAATAATTTTATTAAGTAATATATGTGCTACTCGAATATCTTTATAAAACACTGTTACAGTTTCATGGTAGTAACATTGAGCCTTTGATCGATTAGATGTGAGCCTTCATCACTTGAACATCAAAATTCTTCAATATATCTATCTTTTTTTTTATTTTTGATTATTCTTTTATATTCTCTTATTTTTAGCCAATTCTTTCTTCATCAAATTCAAAGCAAATCTTTTGTTTTTCATATGAATTTTGAATATTTTTAGGTTGTTATTATTTTTTATTACACAAAGTTTTGTTTTCAATTGAGACCTTACAACCTTTCTCTGACATTTGAGCAACGTTTAACAAATTTTGTATAATCTTAAGAACATATAAGATATAAAAAGTTAATTTTCATAATCAGTTTTAATCCCACAAAACTGACTTGTAAGGTGAGGTTTACACCCACATATATACTCTAAATTGACCTTATCTCTAGTCGATGCGGAACTTACAACCATCCATCCTACAATCTCGACATCTTAAGGATCTTGTATTTGTATATCTTTTCCACACGTCCCAATTGACTACATTTGTGACATTTTGCATTTGGTCTACACGAACACTTGTTGTCTTGATGATTGTTTTTCTTGAAATAGGGACAAGATGGAAAAATTCATTTGTTGTTGTATTTATTCCTTTTGTTGTTCTTGAATTCCAATACCTTTGCTAATATAAAAGTACCTTTTCCAGTATAAAAGTAAAGTATCTTCAACCACATAATCTTCTCTCATTAGTTAGCATACATATCCATGTATATAGTTGACATTAACTCAAATATTTATTTAATATAAAATTAATGAAAATAATGTATTTTTTTTTCAAATTAATCTTTTGAATTGTGTTATTAGAGTTGGTTAACCCAAAGTTTAGAACACCGTAACCAACACTAATATTTGGGAGCTTATTTTATGTTTTTTTTATAGTAAAATAATTGAAAACACAAGTAGGAATGTGATGAGTTTATGTTTCATATGGGTTATGCTCATTGAGAGAGTGTGATTATATATATATATATATATATATATATATATGACATTAGATTTACATACATAAAATATTTGATACCACTCAAAAAAAATGAATTTTAGCAATCACCCACTTTGATCACTAAAAAGTATAAAATTGGTCGCTAAAATATTAGCGACCGGAATAGAAACAAAAGATATGTAGTTGTAATAATTTTGGTGACAAATCAATTAGCAACCAAATTATAAATCGGTCGTTAAATAGTAACCAAAATTTTAGTCGCTAATCCATTGCTAAAAGAATTTATCACCTTCTTTAATGAGACCAATTTAATCTATGTGAGAAAATTTTATAAATTTGAAATTTGAAATTTGAAACATAAAGCTAAAATTTAAGCAATATAGTTGATAGTATATAAGTATGTATAATTAAAAAAGGACTAACATTTTTTTGATAGAAATGAATATTTCAATGCCGAACTTTTACGTTTAACTTCTTTTTTTTAATCAACCACTAAAAATTTGAATTTTAAGACATTCAAAACTACTACTGTGTTCAACCCTACTCTTTAAATTACTATATATTTAGTGAAAGTGCGTGTGTTATTATATTAGTCACTCAACTAAGTTACGACGTCTGGACAAACTTTTTTATATAATCTTATTTCTAGTAGAAAGCATAAATAGATTAATATAAATTAAAACTAGTTATACAAATTAAAAATAAAAACTATTATATCATAAAACGTTTACAAATTAGCTTATTTGTAAACCAATTCATTTTATTTTTACATAGAATTCCAAACTAAATGTTGGAAATCTAAATTTGAAGCTAAGTATCAGATTTGGTAGAAATGAAGAAATATATATCATAAGATCGAAGATTCGTAAACTTATTTACTTAATATTTTAGGTTGAAAATGATGTTAATATTTGTCAAATGATTTATTATTATTGTTATTGGAGTTATAAGATAGTTTACTGATAAAGTTGGAAGAGAAGATGTGAGAGATTGTCCATTCAATTTCTCCTACTAACTATCGAGAGTAACAAAGAGAGGTTAGGAAAAATGGGTTCAAATCTCTCCACCAACAACTAACATTTACCCATAAAAACTTATTTTTATTATCATTCTAACATCTTATGTTGGTTGAACTCATATCAAATTTAGGTAATTTCTTCTTAATTTCTTGGAGAAAAAAAAAACTCAATGATAATGGTAAAAAAGATTTATCAATGATTTTAGATTAAAAGTGGTGTCAATCTCTTTATATGAATGATATTCAAATCTCATTTATGTAATATCTCTGTAACGAATCTTTTCAAAAGATATTCATCACTAAATCATGTCTTGGACTCAAATGGTGAATGAACATGTTCCAATGCAGTGGATGGTATAAATATCTTCATTTCATGGCAGCAATTTATCTCCAAATTAAGGGCAAAAGTTTTAGTGTTTCCTTTGTTCTTCTTCTCTAGTTTCTTTGTTTGTGTAAGATCTTGCTACCACTATCCAAATGGCCCCAAAGATAGACATTCAGCAGATTCTATCACCCTTCCGAAAGCCACCAAATGGTGCAAGTGGAACTGCGACTTCTTCATCTTCCACTTCAGCCTCTTCTACTTCCACCTCCACTTCCAATGAGATAACAATTCAGAAAATCTTTGGCAGAAAAAAGAAGTGATGCTAGCTTCGTATGCTTCTTTCTTTTCCTAGTACTTTGTTTTTCTCTTTCTGTCTTGGATTGAAAGTGTTGCTCCTTCCTTTGTTTCCTTCACTGGGTGATGTCCGAATTAAATCATGGAATACATGTACTTTCTGGTTCTACATTATATATCAAATATAAATAGTGTGTGTTCCTCTTTCATTGATTGTGTGTTTAGTTGGATTAATACATACCATGATAGAAGTAGAGTTATGCCTAATTCAATCTTATTTCAGTCCTACAAAACCTGTGTGTCCGGTAAAGTTTGCATCCCACTTATATATTATGAAATTGTCTTATCTTTAGTCGATATGAGATTTCATATATATATATATATTATAACAGAACACCATGTTGGGAATAGTCTAAGTGTGAGTCAAAGTCTCACATTAGATAAAAAAGACAAAGTTAAACACTATATAAGAATAAAAATTCATAACATTATTATCTTAAAGTTGTAGTATAAAAGTGGGGTCAAATACCTTATATATATATAAAGTATATATATCTAAAACCATAATCTCTCTGTAACTATAAATATATAGGAGAAAATATATAAATCCAACACAGCATATATACAATAGATGTGGATAAAGCAAAATCTAGTCACGAAGGAGTAGAAGCAGTACCCTCCTAATTACATGAAGATCGTATAAGGAATTGTTGTAGTCCTTTGATTCCATCAGAGATTTTTTTTTTTCTTTTGTGATTTGCTTATGTAATTAGAGTACAACGGGAATTACTGTTTTCTTATTAATATAAAAAATGTTTGTATATTTTAGAAATTGGCTAATTAATTAGTGATGTATATAATGTTACCTCGCACAAACATAACATATATACCCTTTATTCTTTGTTGTTATTTTAATCGAAAGAAAAAGTGATTTCAACATTATGTCATATGTTGCTTTAAATTTTGACGATGCTATTTGATAATAATTTAAAAATATAATTAAATATAAACCACTAAAAATATATTTGCATATATTAATCCTTCACTTTACTTAACTCTCGTGTTTTGGTTCAAGATATACTACTTTTACCTTTAGTTCTTTCTTGCATATGAATGAATCATTATGAAGATGTTAAAGTGATAAAAACAGTGGGAAACACATTGTTTGGTTATATATACATTCGTGTGATCTCCGGTTGCGAAAAACTGAAAGATGAAGCAAAACTTTTTAAACTAAGTGGATATATAATAGAAAGAAGAGGTGCTTATAGTTTACATATCTTTGAAGTTCATGTGTAGTCTTTGCAGAGAATGTTTAATTTTCTTAGTCTGAGTCAGTTTTAACCATCAACTCTGATACCACTTGTTAGATTTATAGAGGGAATTTTACTGGAGAGAACAGAAGATGGATTTATGAGTCTTTATTTTTATATAGTGTTTTACTTTCTCATTCCAAATCAATGTGAGACTTAGACTCACACTTCGATTCTTAACAATAATCATTATTGCAACTTGGAAAATGCTACATTAGGTTGCATGGCTTTGGAAACAAACTGTGATTCTTGTCAGCACCAATGTGTTTTTTATGACGACAATATTATGCATTCAAATCACATATGCTACATTTTCCTTTTCCTCTTTATCTAGGATCACTACAAAATCAATTGAGCATGTGTGTTTGGTCTAATTATTACATGAGCTTTTCTTTTCCTCAAAAGAAGAAACCAAGACAAACAAAAGATATAGATAGATACAGTTCTTCAAATTCCTATTGTCTTATTCATCTTGCCCAAC
>Ga0214543_1001430_pt1 | contig 45970 bp, 16 predicted proteins | sample CNSS2metaG_FD_160094 | JGI IMG/M metagenome (GOLD analysis project Ga0214543, IMG submission 160094) | Root nodule microbial communities from cowpea collected in UCLA plant growth center, Los Angeles, California, USA - CNSS2 | ecosystem: Host-associated > Plants > Roots > Nodule | place: USA...
ATGTTCTGTGGTGTGGTCTTTTCTTTTGCAATGATCATCAACTTGTTGATGTGAGCAGAGGTGAGAACTCCCCGTAATCATCAGGGTGATGGAGGTTCCGCTGCATAGTCTGCTTGGACTGGATCTAGGTTTACTTGGACTTTCCTTTAGGGCTATGGCCCATGTACCGCTGGTCTTTAGGCTTAAAATTCTAAATGTTGATGATTTATATTTTATACTTTGTTATGACATCGTAGTGTGCCCTTTTCTTATTCGGGTTTTCTCTTGGATAATCGTGAGGAGTAGTGTCTACATTCCAGGACTTTGTTTCTAATATTATTCCGCGTGACATTCCTTTAATTAGCGTTATTAATTAAATGGGGTGTTACAACTTATGCCTTTCTTTCCATAATTTAAGAAAGCTCTAAATTATTTGAAATTTTCATTGCTTAAAATAAGAAATTGCTTTCAATAACGTAAATAAAAATATTGAAGATGAAGGCGAATTAAAGTAGTATATGCTTGAAAACTAAAAATATAAATTAGTGAGGAAATAAACGAACTAGTAAATTAAATGCAAGAAATGTAAATGCAAGAAAATAAATTACTAAGAATAAAATAAGAACCAGTAAAAGAAGTCAATTAAAGTAGTGATTCAAATTGTTACAATCAACACTAGAATTGTCATTATCCTTTGTTCATGGAATTCTCAGAGTGTTTTTGTTGTAAATACAATTTGTCATGTCATTTTAAACACAAATAACCTATCTATATATCCCTACCCCATTTTTAACAGTTAACCCAAAATTAAATAAAATAAAAGTTACATAATAATTAGAATAATTGTCTAAAAAATGTTCATGTTGCATCAGTTATGCCTTTTAAGACCATGTTTGCAGTAATTACTTTTACTCAATGTCCCATTTGATCTTTATGTAAATTCTCCTTCAATTTTGTTTTATTAGTGCCTTTTTCGATACATTTTGAGTTTTTCTTTTTCTTGATCATCCTTTGACTTCGTCACTAACTCTCTCGATACCTTTATATAACCATCCATTCATTAATCTATCTTTTGATTTCTTCATTCCCTTCAATTTCTTTACTTCCTTTGATTTCTCTACTTCCTTTGATTTCTTTCCTTCCTTCGATTATCTCAATATCGATATCCTCAACAAAATGCCCCCTAAGAGAATATTAATTCATGGCTCTAATGAAAACAATTCTCTTGATCATCATTGCAACCTTGAAATCAGCCAATGCTTAACATTCCTTAACCTACACACATATGCATTGATAAACAGAAATGTCACATGGACCTGTCTTTTCACTAACCCCTCATTAAAGTGCACTCAACACAACTACTTGAGTGTAACTACCATTTCAAAAAAATATATTTTATATTTATTTTGTGGGCCTAGTTCCAATATAATTTTGAATTTCCCAAGAGCCTTAAAAACCTCCTTTCATTTCTTCTTCTGAGCTTTTACGCTTTCTCTTTTTGCTCAAGTGTATTCCTTTACTCACATTATTTACTCTCTTAGAGAACCCATTCTCCTTTCTCTTAATCACTAAAAATGGCTTCATCTTCATCCCAAAATTGATGTGAATTAAGATATCAAGAGCTTGTTGAGGAAAGAGAAGATGAGCAACAAGGAATTCAAACAAGAAGCATGGCTAGGAAAAACAAAGAAGAAAAATAAAAGAGAAGTATCATGGAAGGCTCACAAAAGGGAAACTCAAGACATTATAAGAAGAAATCAAAAGAATTGTAAATAAGTAAATATGAACTTGAGAGAAGAGTAGAACTTTAGGGAAGGAACTTGGCAAAGGAATGATGAATATATAAACTAAGAGAATTCCAACTTTCTAGACGCATTCACCCACCTTATGCTCCCCTTCAATGTATCTAGTCATTTTCTCCTTCCTTTAGGCTCCCTTTCATTGTACCTGGACTCTTTCTTCTTCCCTTAGGCTCCCATCCATTGTATCTAGCCACATTCATCATTACTTTTCCTAGATTTAAGGAACTAGTACATGTACCTCCCTAATTTCAAGGATTACTTTAGATAAACATGATTAGAGAAGTTAACTCTTGATTAACAAAGTTAGCTCTCTAAATCATCCTTAGGACAAGCTTCTCACCTATAAATAGGAGACTATACCTTTTGTAAATACATATATCTTGAGTTGAATGAATAAGAAGTCTCTTTGTGAGCATTTGAGAGTTGAAGTTTTCTCTTCTCTTACTTTGGGTTCTTATCTTGGAAAGCTTTGTCAAGTGGTGAATCATCTTGCACTTATCCTTTGGTTCTAGAATTGAAGATGGCATGTTATTTCAATTTCTCTACCTTTAATCCATTTTTGATTTCATTCCTTATTAGTGTTTTATATTTCATATTTTAGTCTAACCCATGATGCTTCTTGTTTCTTCTTTTGCTTCTTTCGTTAATGGACCTTCAAGTATAGGTTTCGTCTTTCCAACACCTTGAGGGGTTGATCTTGATCCAACCAACCTTCTACGGTTCATATAAAAAACACTACAATTCTCCTTTCCCCTTCCAATTTCCTGGTTTGGTAGAATTGAATGGCAACTTCCAATTTAAGGCTTAAAGGAGGAATCCAAGAAAATTTGCAAAACATAAGTATTAATCCTCTACTTTGTACGGAACCCTATTTATGCATTTGGTGGCCCTAAGGCGTGAAACCTTGTCTAACCAATAGAACCTAGCGGCGTCTAACACATGCAAGCATGTACCGTTTTCGTGACCATCTAATGATCTTACAAAGGCTAGCTAGTTGTCTAAACCATTCCACCTTCTGCTAGACACATCTAATCGAGACTCCTCTAACATGTTCAAGTTGTCTAATGATCCTTTCTAACTCTAAAACCTTTCTCACAACCCAAGGCTTGTCTAACGTCTATTGCCTATAACTTGCAACACCACTTCATATTCAACATCTTTTGTGAAAAGGTTGGTTGTCTCTTCCCTCTTATTTTCGAATCGGCAATCCCTTGCATAGTGTTCGACCTTACCACAACTGAAACACTTAACCTATTTGTATTCATTTGCATAATTGTCATACTTGCCACACTTGAAGCACTCAACTTTTGAGTTGCTTGACCAACCTCATCTCCACGAACCTTGACCTCGGTCACGCCAATTTTGTTGCCTGGGTTGCTCTTTCTCCTATTCCTCTCCACGATTTCTACCACCAGGATCTCCTCGGCCTCAAATGTCTTGAGTATAAGATGCCTTCTTCTCCTTTAGGGTTGTCTTAGCTTGAAATGCTTGACGAAAGACTCCTCTTTCTTCTTTCTTCTTCGTTGCTCATACGCCTTAAGCCACCAACAAACTCCGAAAAGGCATGGGTTCAAATCCCATTCTCAACATTATAATTTTTTATTTAATATTTTTTTTTTATTTGCTTTTCTTAATGAAAAATAAAATCATATAGCACTTCATAAATATCAACATAATTGTTTAATATTTAATTCTCTAATCTACAATATTATGAAAGTATTTGGAACTTAATTTAAATATTAAAATATTACTAAATCTAAGAATCCATAAATATTCATATCCAATACTCTATTCAATATTATTATAAGAAAGTATTTCAAAATTTATATAAACATTAAAATATTTATCTATAGTTTTGTGATTTTGTGTTGTAGTTTTTCTATTTTGTGATTTTATATTATGTTTTTTATTTTATTGATTTAAATATAAAAGGAATGAATTATATTATTACCTTTTTTATTATTTATTTCCTTTTGTTGATAAAAAAAAATCATATAACACTTCATAAATATTAACATAATTGTTTAATATTTAATTCTCTAATCTACAATCTTATGAAAGTATTTCAGAACTTAATTTAAATATTACTAAAATCTAAGAATCCATAAATATTCATATACAATACTCTATTCTATATTATTATAAAAAAGTATTTCAAAAATTATATAAACATTAAAATATTTATCTATAGTTTTGTGATTTTGTGTTGTAGTTTTTCTATTTTGTGATTTTATATTATGTTTTTTATTTTATTGATTTAAATATAAAAAGAATGAAATATATTATTATCTTTTTTTATTATTTATTTCCTTTTGTTGATGAAAAAACATCACATAACACTTCATAAATATCAACATAATTGTTTAATATTTAATTCTCTAACTAATTTAAATATTAAAATATTACTAAAATCTAAGAATCCGTAAATATTCATATCCAATACTCTATTCTATATTATTATAAAAAAGTATTTCAAAAATTATATAAACATTAAAATATTTATCTATAGTTTTGTGATTTTGTGTTGTAGTTTTTCTATTTTGTGATTTTATATTATGTTTTTTATTTTATTGATTTAAATATAAAAAGAATGAAATATATTATTATCTTTTTTTATTATTTATTTCCTTTTGTTGATGAAAAAACATCACATAACACTTCATAAATATCAACATAATTGTTTAATATTTAATTCTCTAACTAATTTAAATATTAAAATATTACTAAAATCTAAGAATCCGTAAATATTCATATCCAATACTCTATTCTATATTATTATAAAAAAGTATTTCAAAATTTTTATCTATAGTTCAAAACATTAAAATATTTATCTATAGTTTTGTGATTTTGTGTTATAGTTTTTCTATTTTGTGATTTTATATTATGTTTTTTATTTTATTGATTTAAATATAGAAATAATGAATTATATTATTATCCTTTTTTATTATTTATTTCCTTTTGTTAATGAAAAAACATCACATAACACTTCATAAATATCAACATAATTGTTTAATATTTAATTCTCTAACCCATAATATTATGAAAGTATTTCAGAACTTAATTTAAATATTAAAATATTACTAAAATCTAAGAATCCATAAATATTCATATTCAATACTCTATTCTATATTATTATAAAAAAGTATTTCAAAATTTATATAAACATTAAAATATTTAACTATAGTTTTGTGATTTTGTGTTATGTTTTTTATTTTATTGATGTAACTATAAAGAGAATGAATTATATTATTATGTTTTATTATTTTATGTCCTTTTGTTGATGAAAAAACATCGTATAACACTTCATAAATATCAACATAATTGTTTAATATTTAATTCTCTAACCTACAATATTATGAAAGTATTTCAAAACTTATTTAAATATTAAAATATTACTAAAATCTAAGAAAATAAAATAAAAAAAACAATAATATATATAAATATATAAAATATTAAAAATATATATATATATATATATATATATATATATATATATATATATATATATATATATATATATATATATATTATGTGAACGTTCGTTAATCTTCATCATCTACTCATGTATATATTACCATTAATAAATCATTTTAAATTAAAAATAATATTATAGGCCAAAAATGTCATAAAATTTATAACCACAACAAATGCAAATATACATCACACATGAATCTAGACTCATAAAACATTATTTATCAAAGATTAACACTTTACATATTTTACAATATCTCAAGTATCAAATCTCAACTACAATATCAAGATAACTACAATTAAATATATATTTATTTATGTTTAACATGCATACTAATTCAATTAGAGAAACACAATTTTAAAATTAAAGAAATCTTTTTATTTTTTTTCGCTTGAGGAAAAATTCCATCATTAGAGCTAAAGTTCAAACTCTTGATCTTAATTTTTCATGGGCGACAATAACATTGTTTGAGATGAAATAGAATTGGGAGCATCTCAAATCTCAATCTTAATTTTGTCTTAGCGAAATTAATCTCGTGTTAATAAAAATATCAAGATACACAATTATGCGACATAACTAAAATGATTAAAAATTTACGATTTGCATTTGAAAATATGTAACATTTAAGACAAGTTCAAAGTAATAAATAAAATAACTATACTTTTCTAGATCATCATATTTCCCTGATCCAACTTAATCTTGTTCATTCTAGTTCAAATACAACATTCATTCTCCTTAAATTCTCAAATCTACAAAAATAACTTTAATAATTTACTATTCCATATTCAATACTCACTTTAAAGTAATCAACATCTTAATATGCGTAATTTTTCTACCATCTAAACATTTCAACAATAGTATTAGGTTCAAATACTACCAGAAAAACCTTAAATAATGACCAAATTTAGTGACAAAAAATAATTAGTCACTATAGTGAGTGACCAATTTAGATACTAATTTATAAATTAAAAATTATTGATAACTAAACTAGTTTTAAAAAATTATAATTAGTCTCTAAAGTGATAACTAAAATAGTTTATATTATAAATTGGTCATTAAAATTTTACATGTTTAACAACAATAATTAATTAACTATTTCTGTATGGATCGATTTATGTTATAGATGTATTTATTTTTATCGTTTAACTTTAAATTAGTATATTCCAATTGAAAATCGTGTTACATTATTAGTCTAAATAAAAACTCTATATATTTATTTTATGAATTATTTTATATCGATTTTAAATATTTTTATCGAAAACAGTTATATAACAAATAAATAAATTAATCACTTACCGATATAATTTTTAAAATTTTTCAGATATTATTATTTATTTTATAATAATATAGAGAACAAAATACATGTCAGACTGGAAAAAATTATGAATAAACATTAAAATAAGATATTATGATTCTATTTAAGAATAAAAAGAAAAGAAAAGACAACACAAGAAGAATGAAAAGAAAAACAATCATTTGGAATAAAACAGGAAAGAATTATCCGAATATTTTGGTAGTTTGCGAGTACGATAGATCATATGTATTTCCTAGAAAACTTTATCTAGATTATAAACAAAATTGATAGATGAAATTTAAATAAAATTATTTTAATTTAATAACTTTTATTTTATTTTAAAAATTATTTATATTAATATTTCAAAACAATCTACCAATAAAATTTACTTTCTATAAGTTTACCTTTTAAAATAATAATAAAATATTTTATTGTCAAAATCACATTTAATGAATATAATTTTTAATATTTATTTAATTGCTATACTTTGTTAGATTATTGATTTAATATTATATTTGTTTGTTAGTTTTTTATATTTATATTTTTTTTATTGATGGTATAACCATTTTAAATTATAATAAGTAAAAGAATTTTAAGAAAATATTACATAAAAGTTAATTTACATAAATGTTTTGACTATAAAAATTTTAAATAAAGTAAGAATAGAAATTTATAATTATTAAAAATTCGTAATTATCTAATATTAAAAATTTAATTCAACAACAATCATGTCTTTATTTATTACTTTATAATTTTCACTAGTTAAATCTACCTAACATTTTTTTTTATATTTTGTGTATGTTTTTATAAGATAATTTAAGAGGATAGTTTATTTGTTCCACGGATTTAAAATTCTTTGAAAAAGTGGGCTATTTATATAAGAAAATTGAAGCTTAGAAATTTTAAAAAAGTAATAATACACTAAAATTTAAAATTCATTATAAAATGAAGAAAATTAAAATTTCAAAACTAGTCACTTGTTCTACACATTATAAACACATCCATATGAAAAAAAAGGTTATTAAATATTATTTAAATATTTAAATTTGACTAATAATTTCTGTAAATTTTAATTTACTTTATCCCTAAATCAAGAAAATTAAAATATAAAATATTTTAATTACTCTATCCAAATCAAATATTTAAAAATGAAGAAAATATTATTATAAATAATTGAAATATCATCCATTTCAATATTTTTTAATTATTGAAATCTCTCCTTGAAACACAAAATTAGTCTACTTTTTAATTTGCAGTTCTTAACTAGTTTTTGAATCTAACCGTTTGCTTGAACTTCATTCTCAACGCCAAACAAAAGATTCACGTATTGGTATTTTTCTTAAATAGAAAATTTACTTCAGTGATTCCTGTAATAAAAGCTTAAACTAATATTAAAACAAATTTTGAATTATAGAACAATATACACTTCTAAGATATTGGACCTATATTTTCTTCTAAAGTTTATAACTGTATTTGAAAGAGATGAATGTGCCACACGATGGAATGTTTCTTTGTGTTGAAAGGTGTTTGTAATAATTAATTGAATTTAATCGAATAAAATGGAAAGGATAAGGTATGAGTCAATGGTCATCAAATGTAAACCCTCAAAGCATCACAAACAATTAATTGTTGGGGCCACGTCTCAAGTTAATCAACAAGCGTGTTGTCTTTATGTTATCTATAAAAGTATCAACAAATATTATTATTTTATTATTATTATTTTGAGATGTTTCAAAGTATAATTATTAGGCTAATATAGTTCTTCTTTTGGCATATAACAAAGTATTTTCCATAATTAATTAGACCCAACATTGTTGACAATACTATTGATTATGAGACTTGTGTAACTCATTTCTTCATTCATAGGTGTACGTTTCATTTTATTTTCTCATTTCTATTATAGAATGATTAAGAAGGTTGGGAAAGGAATTCTAATGTAATTTTTTATCGATGCCATGGCCAATTATTGAGTCACATATAATAAAAGTTCACTCTACTTCTTTTTATTTCTCTTATGCCCCCATACTCTTTAATCATGAACTAAAATTTTCCACACTCCTAATTAAAATAATATTGTAAGGTCTTCTTTTAGAAGTGGCATCTCCCCACTCGGAACCTTTTTCTTTGTCCACTAAGAGCATTATCAAGAGTGCAAATCACTTAAAGGGTTATAATAATTAAGCTTATTGAAAAAGAATTGTTGCCTATTTATAAATTATTAGTTTGTACAACAATCATAGAATTAAAAATAGAAAACGTTTATTGAAAAATATAACATTTAATTTAATTTAATTGATTTGATTTTTCAATTAAAAATTTCAAATTCTTTATTCACCCATTCATTAATCATTGTTTTAATGGAAGTTAGAATAGTTGCCAAAAGTGTTTTTTTTTTATATAAGTGTAAAGTTATAGTTTTGTGATATAATTGAAGTTTGAGTTGACTAAATTTGAATAATCGATCAATTACTATAAAAACTACTATATACGGAATAAAATAGACAGAAGGAGATCATGCCTCACTTTTTATTTGATATGTTGACATTCACATTAACGAAAAAACTATAATTGCATTTTTGTAAAAAGAAGAATTATAATTATTTAAAAAAACAGTTATTCAACAATCTTTTACTTTAATTTATTGCTGGAGTAGCTTTGATAGCCCGACATTGAAGCTTAAATCCAATTATTAAAACTAAGCACCTACTTGATTGCAATGAGTGGGAATGGAGAGTGTCAAATAACATATGACGAGTGGTGAATACTGAAATAATGATTAGGATAACTTTTAATTGTTTTTATGATCGATTATGGTAAACTAATCCAACCAACCTTTAAAATAAGTTTCACAAAAAAATTGTGATTGATTATTATTATTATTATTATTATGTATGACAATCAGTTAAGTGTGTGATAATCATAACATCAGGAATCATAATCTTGTGAATGAGATTAAGATAAAGTAGATTAGAAAAACTTTGAACAAGTACTTTTAGTTATTAAATGGCATTTGGTACTGTTTCTTATCACATTTGGTATTGTTTCCACCAGCAAGTGATGAAAGTGGATAACTATATTTACCCTTAAATGTTTATTTAATGAATTCATAAATTTACAATATTTTGTTGATTAATAGAAGTTTTTAACATATTTAATACATTAAATTTTTTAACATTATGAAAAAATTATTTATAAATATATTCATGGTTTCAAATGCCATAGCATACATGTTAAAGGCTACATATACAATTTTACGATTCTCCCAACACAATGTTTTGCATCGAGAGTCATGCTAAAATCTAGCACATTGAGGAATATCACCGAGAGACATGTGTGATATGCAACGAGATGGATGAAACAACCTAACATTTGTTCTTTAAGGTAGCCTCCCAGACTTGGAATTTATGTGACAAATGGGTACTAGTTTGTAAAGTGCACAATAACCACCCTCAAATACATTTTCAAAACTTCAATTTGATGGTCCTAACTAGTCAAGTTAATATGATTCAAAAGGAGTATAGGTATCACTGATATGGTGTTTATGAAATCAAAGAAATAGTACAATATTTAGGAATGCAAAGCCAAATGCTAAAGAGGTTTTCATTATGACACAAATGAGAGTATAGGCTTGGATGAAGTTTAAAATATCCAGAATGGACTTCTCTTATTCTTACTGGCATTTAAGTTCAATACTATGCATCAAAACTATGAAGTAGGCATTTGGAAACATATGTTATTTGTAATGGTTATATTGGTAAGTAGATCATTGAATGAGACTTTTAGCAATCCCACAATGTCAAAAAGAGGAGTGGGAAGTAACAAGGAGATACTATGACAAAGGAAAAAACTTTTAACATTTTATCTTCGAAATCCAACTAACCATTTAGGCAATATAGCCTATAACAACCATTCAATTATTACACGACAGGAGTCATAAGGAAACAACTCATACCAATAACTACAATATATATAATTGTCAAGCTTCAAAGAACTGAAGGCCAAAAAATACAACATATTGTTGCTATTCAAGAAGAAACCTAACCTCCAACTTTGAAGAAAGATGATGTTTTGATGATGTTGGTGAAGATCCAAAAGTAGATCTTAGCTTTCTTTGTGTTGTATTTTTGTTCTACACAAAAGGCACTTGTTGGAACTTTGGATGTAACACATAACACTTAAAATTGACATAAAATGAGTAAAATCTTTTCTCTAAAATCTTAAAATAAGTGAAAAAAAAATGAACAGTTTTAATCAATAACATAATCCGTTAAATTATTTTTCAAACAATTGAAGAATAGTATAATTGATTATATAACCAGTTGTTTGGGAATGAGTTTTTCACCTTTTTTAGTTCCAATTAAATAATCGAAATCTTGAATGATTTTGTCTAAAATTGGTGTATTGTCTTAACAACTTAAAGACTGAGGTTTTATTTTGAGATTAAACATTATAACATGAGATTAATGTCAAAATTTTAAGCCAATTTTGTTTGTAAATGTTTTTCTTTTGTTTTAGCCATTAGATAAATGAAAGTTTTTATTTATTTATTTGAGATAATAGTTTTTGTTGTGGTGAAGGTCCTCCCATTTACTCAGATAACTTTTACTTCCTATATTTCTTAAAATTCCATCTTTGGCTACACTTTTGTTCACTTTTCATTTGTTCAAACTTTCTGTATTTGGAGGAAATGGTCTCATTAACTTTCTCTTATTATTTTCTATTCTTATCCTCTTTTTGTATTTGTTCTTGTTTCTTAAAGAGCGATGGGATTTCTTTCTTCTAAAACATTTTTATGTGTCTAATTCAACTAGCTACACTTTAAAAACATTAGTTATAAATTTAGAAGATTTTGAAGATTCTACTTTTATTTCCTCTCTTTACTTTGAATTCATCTTATCCATAATAAGAATGAGTACTTAATGAACGCTAAAAGCTATAAAAGGATTCACCTATGTCAAGTTACTAATTGAGAACTTTAGCTATAACAAACCACAACTTGGGAAGACAATCCAAGAGAATTGATCTATTATACTCCAAAATTCTAACCTTGTTATTGGATAGGAATTTCACACTTTCTAAGATATTAAAATACATTGAATTTAAATTGACCATATTTCAAATTATTTTATTTTTAAATATTTTATTTGCATAAGGCAATTCAAGTTTAGTGAATTTTAATTTTCTAGTTTTGGTTAAGTATTTCAATTACTGACAACTTTAAAAACTATTAAAAAAATATCAATATAAATAATCTTTTGAAGTTGATCTTCATGATGTTACTTTTTTTTGTCAAAGTTCTTCAAGATTCTTTCATTTTATATTTGCAACATGTTTTCTCAATTTATGTAAAACATGGCCCATGCCAAAAGGTCAATATATGTTAAATGACACAAAAATATCGAGTCGAGTTTGCTTAGATCGTAGTATCGAGCCCAGTCAACCTGAATCAAATATTGAGCTGAGTCGACCCCGAATGGAGGTCAAACCAAATTGGCCTCAACCAAAGGTCGAGTCGATTTAACCTAAGTCAATTGTCATGACAAGTCAACTCAGGATGAAGGTCATGTTGAATTGTCACAAGCTGAAGAATCCAACCAAGTTGATCTGGTATGAAAGTTAAGATGAGTCGACTTAGGTCGAACAATTAAGTTGAGTTGGCCTAGGCCGAAGGTTGAGCCAAGTCGGCCTAGGTTGAAGGTTGACTTGAGTCGAGTCAAGCCAAAGGTCGAGTAGAGTTGGCATAGATAGAAAGTAAAGGCGAGTCAGCTCAGGTGAAGGTCGAGTAGAGTATTCCTGAGTTGAAGGTTGAGTCGAGTTGATTTGGCCGAAGAATCTAATTGAGTTAAGGTTGACCAAAGGTTGAAAAAAGTCAGCCCTAGTTGAATGTTTAACTAAATAGATATAGACTAAAGAATCAAGCCGAGTTGGCCTAGTATGAAGGTTGAGATGAGTGGGCCCAGGCTATATTGGTGAGATGTGGCTGTAGAAGGAGGGATGAATAGAGTTTGTATACAAATTCAAACAATTCCCGTGAACATAAAATATTTAAAGTAAAAGAGTAGGGTGAGAAAAACATATAAAGGATTTATATTGGTTCACCTCACTAAAGTTACGTTCAGTCTCTTACGCAACCTGCTTAATATATTTCACTAATCAACAACTTTGACAATAAACAAGTATCACCCTCTCCAAGTTACAACGAGTTTCAACCTCTCCAAGTATCACAAGTATAATCCTTTCTAGGCTACACCGAGTATAATCTCTCTAAGTATCTTTCTTGGTCTCCCTCTAAGATCAAGAAATTTCAACTAGAATGAATAATTACAAGAATCCATCTTACAATAGAAATCTACAATATAGCTAATAAGATACAAGCTCACTCTTTGAAGGACTTACAAAGTATATGCGCTCAAACCAATTTCTCACTAAACATTATTGATATGGCAATTTCACAACACTTTAGAAATTCATAGATTTATAACTCTTTTGTTATTTTGTTAGTCTTCTTGTATGCCTTTGCATCCTTTATATAGTTGTTGCATGGATAGTCATTGAGAATTTGAATTGTAGTGCTTCATCTTGATCTTCATGATTTTTCTCAATAAGGAAATGCTTGATTAGTTCCTCAATTTGATTCTTCAAATTATATCTTCATTGTCATTCTTCAAGGCTTCAATTCTTAATCTGTTGATGCTCTTTATGATATCTTCTTTCCTTACTTGGATGAGTATGAATATCATTTGAATTTTTCTCTTCCTTCAACTTTCATATTTTTCCTTTTAAGAAAACTTTGTGCAATATGATTATGCATTTGAATCGTTAAAGCAATAATACTTCTCAATCGATCAAATATTTTGATCCTAAGTCAGGTAAATTATTTCCCAATGTTCATATGACTTTATCGTTTATTTTTTAAAACTTTCTTCTTTCATATTGTAATTTTGAATATTATAGCTCATTAAATTAATTCATCATTTCAAATGATCATATTAATATACCAATTCAAATGATCAATTAGAGATTAGAAAATGAAAACACTTAGCCAGATAACACAATACATTTTGACTCATTTAGTGCATGTAAAAAACTACATTGTTTGAGTCGTTTAATGATTTAATTAATTTTGGGTCGTCTAAAGCCTTAAATTGCCTAATGCCTTAGGTTATTTAGTGACTTAGGTCGTTTAATGACTTGGATCATCTAATGCACATACCTGGTAATTTATTTGGTTGTACTCATCTAATGTGCTAACTCATCTACTACTTAGACTTGTCCAATGTCAAGAGCTGGTCTATTGCATATGCATGACTTCTAGCTTACATTTTTTTATATGCAAAATGCATTGATTAATCACTTCAAGTATATATGTCAATTAGATATTCTCCCTTACTTGTCTAAAGGTGATTCACATCTAACCAAGAATATCTTGCCTAACAAGGTAACTGTTTTGTTCTCGTAAAAACTCTAGTAGTTTAAGGGGCTCGTCCACTTTAACAGTCTCTTCCTTTTTTATGACGACAACACCAATCAAGAATGATGAACATCATGTAGTATTATAGCACATGTTTCAATCAATCATATCAAATATCATAGTAAAATAAGAATAAATCTTAGGATCAAAATCACAACTAAAAACATATTAGATTGTGAATAGCATAATTCATAAGCAAGGTATTAGAGTGTAAAATTTAACAATTATAATATAAGATATTAGAGTATTAAACTGGCCAGAATATGTTGGTATGATCATGATTTCAGAGTGAATAAGATAAGATAATGTCATAGCAAAATATTAACCAAAACCAATCAAATTTAAATAAATCATTATTCACAGAAAATGTGCCAAATAACAATAAATTGTTCCAACTAGGTTGAAAATAATGAAATTAAAAAAAAAACAAAGAACACTTTGAAAACTCCATAGAGGAAACTTCTAGAAATCATAAAAGTTGGCATGATTTTCTCTGCTTCATCTCTCTTCACTTATCCCCCTTGTTTTCATTCATCAAAAAGAGTTTGAAGAAGAAAGAAGTCATCACAGCTACTGAGAAGGTTTAGGAGAAGGGGGTATTAAGTTGTGAGGATGGAAATAAACACATTATGCATAAAGATCGACATGTTGTAGGTTGCATGCTCAATGCATTAACTTGCCTAGCTTCTTATGCATTCAATAATTAAAGAGTATGATGGCGTTCCTAAGCAATGGATTTTTCAACAATCTTTTTCATCGTGTTAATAATCTTTGTGGTCCTTTGAGGCTTTGTATGAGACATATATGATATAAGTGGTGGATTAAAGAATGTGGGTTGTATCGAAGAGGGAAATCTGGATGAAGATTTTATTGACTCAAAGCTGTCGACAACAAATGTTGGTTTCGGAATAAGCTTCCTACAAGTGGGTAGGTTTCGAAAGATAGAGAGGTGTGATTTGACTTATAGAGAAAGATTTGGTAATTGCATCAATTGAATTTTCAAGTTTATGCGAAAATAGGAAACATTTGAAATTTTTTTGAAATAAAAATCAAAACCTCTTCAATAAAGATATTTTTGTAAATGATTTGAAATCGGGAAGTATTTTAACAAATGAATTTTGAAATAAGGAAACAAAGTATGTAAAGTTGTGTTGATCATGGTAACATTTTCAAAATCACAAATATATATTTGGTACCAATCAGAATCATATGTGTATTTGTCTCTATGCAATGCATGAATTTACGAAAAAATTCAATGTAATGCAAGAATTTACGAAAATGTCAATTCAAGATCCATATGACAAACTAAAGTGAATGCGAGCGTTTATTGTTATGCATATAAAAAATGTATACGTCTAATATTTGGGTGTCTAATAGTTTAGATGCGTCTAATACTAATCACATTTTATTAATCATTCATAAGAGCCATGCCTAGAATGGTTCTCAGATGATTAAATCTCTCTTTAATAGGAGGTTTTGTAAATATATTTAATAGTTGATCATCTGTTGGAATAAACTTTGAATAAATAATACCATTTTGGACATAATCTCTAATGAAATTATGTTTAATCTAGATGTGTTAGGCCCTAGCATGCATAATAAGACTTCTAGTTAAGTTTATGGCCACATTATTGTCACAAACACTACATAAAAAACTTACAGACAGAATTTTACTGACAAATATGTTTTAGTCAGTAAATTTGAATTACCGATAGATTTATCGACGGATTTATTGACGAATTTTCAAATTTTAATTACCGACGAAAAAATTCATCGGTAACAAATTTTGTAAGACCCGAAAAAATTAAATAATTAAATAAATAATTATTTAATAAATGCAGGTAGTAGAAGCCTTTATGGCATTTAATGTTAGTTGTTATGATGTGGAAAAGTACTAGCTCAAGTGGTAGAGAGTACTTTGGTTGTGTGAAAAGACTTGGGTTCGAGTCCTATGTATGTCATGTATGTGTTATTTGATTTATTATTAATTTTAATCATATGCATGATTATGTTGGGTGATAACATAACTATAGAATTAGAGGAATTAACATAAACATAACTTGGTTGAATTGATTGTGCAATTGCCTTGTGATTGAGTGGTTGTGGGTTTAACCCTTGCTGAGAACAAATTAATCTCTTTATTTTTGTTAAAATACTTGTGGTCTGAATGTGAAAGGGTGAGAAAACCCTATAGACAATGGGCAGCCAAGGGAGTTGGGAAAAACAGCCCATAATGGTCTATGAAAGGGGAGCACGAGTTTGGGGTGCCAAGGGGAGTTAGAGAGAACCAAGAAAAGGGGAGTTATTGGTGGTAGTGCAAAGTTAAGGTTAAAAGACCCAATTGAGCAAGGAATTCCAGGTTAGGGGAGCTCCTTTCCATGCAATTATATGATTATTGAGGCGAATTTCGTGTATATTGTAATCTACAGTAATTATGTACCTTTGTCACGTAATTTGATTGACAACATGCTGTGAATTGGGGTGTGGGATTGTTTTGTTGTAATGTGATACAACCCTTATGAGTTTGTATGGAAATTATGGGATTTTATGTACTAATGGTGTATAAGGTCTGATTTCGTATTTTTGGGTGACTTATTTGGTGTCCAAATCATGCACATAATGTTGTATCCTGAGATGAATTGTTTGGCATAGTAGAATGGGGTTTTGGGCATGTTGGGATAGATTTCCGCGTGCATTACAAGGAGGATAAGTGTTATTCTCGCTCAAGCTAACTAGGCTCGCCTAGGCGAGAATAGCAGAAACGAAATTCTGGGTTGTGTCTCCACATCTCGCTCAGGTGAGAGCAGCTCGCCTAGGCAAGAAATCATGTAGTGGTGAGGTTGTGCTCGAGGGTCTTGCTCAGGCGAGGAGCCCATGGTTTGAACGACAAAGTACCTCGCTCAGGCGAGAGGTACTCGCCTAAGCGAGGAATCGCAACTGAGAAGTGTGTGTTTTGATGTCTCGCCGCCTAGGCGAGTGATGTTGTGTTGAGCGAAGGGAGATCTCGCCCAAGCGAGACGAGCTCGCCTAAGCGAGTCTTCGCACGTAAACCATGGCAGCACGCTCGCTCAGGCGACGAAGCTTAGCTTGAGCGAGACAGGCCTGGTCGCTTAAGCTAAGGCTTCTAGCCCAAGCGAGTTTAGTGTAGTTTGTGTGTATTGTTGTACGCAATGATGCGAATGTGGATCAGGAGATGTTGTGCCATGAGCGAATAGGTTCATGGATGGAGGTTGACATGTGATGGTATGAGCGGGGAGGTTCATACTCAAATTACTCTCCTATGGGGATACAAGCGAGGTAGGTTCGTATGTTTGGTGCTCACAATTGAGAGATGCTGCGTGCAGGGAGGTACGTAGCTGGTGGATCACATGTGTTGGACTGCGGGCAAGCAAGTCCATAGAGTAGGACTACAAGCGGGGAGGTTCGTAGAGGCAGGACCACGAGCGGGCATGTTCGTGTGAGCATCATGAATCCTGAAACCATGGCTAACTTTGTTGATTATACTGGAGGTTTAAAAACCTTGGGGTTATTAAGAATGTGACTAGGGTCTAACTATAAGAATATCATTGGGTGTATTTGCAATATTGAATTGATATGTTTCTTATAATTTGTTGAGCTCACCCTTTCTGTTTGTGTTTGGCAATGATCGTGTAACTCGTTACACGGGAGCAGATGATAATACAGGTGATGTTGAGGGTGCTCAGACTATGGAGTGAAGGTTAGCTGGGATAGAGCTAGGGATTTTTACTATTGCTTTTATGGTTTTATTTGGAACTTGTAATAACTTTTGATTTAATTTCCTTTGAGCATTGTTGCATTGAATATTAAATTTTGTTTTTCCCGCGTTTGGGATGAATAATATTGCGACGTTTAAACTTCTTTTATATCTTTATATGTTAATTAAGTAATACTCTTTAGGGATGTTACAGATTTCATTTATCGAAAAAAGAAGAAGGAAGAGGGGGACGAAGAAGGAGGAGGAAGAGGAAGAGGAAGAAGAGGAAGAGGAAGAACAAGAAGAAGAAGAAGAGGAAGAAGACGATGGCGGCGGCGACGACGGAGACGACAACGATGGCGAAGAAGAAGAAAACAAAAAAAAATGAAAGGGGGAGGAGGAAGAAGATGAACATTGCATGTTATTTACCGATAGATTTTTTGGTAATTACCGACGAATTTTTTTGTCCGTAAGAAGAGGGAGACGAAGAAGAGGAAGAAGAAGAAGAAGAAGAAGAAGAAGAAGAAGAAGAAGAAGAAGAAGAAGAAGAAGAAGAGGAAGAGGAAGAAGAGGAAGAGGAAGAAGAAGAGGAAGAAGAAGAAGAGAAAGAAGAATAAGAAGAAGAGGAAAAAGAAGAAGAAGAAGAAAGAGGAAAAAGACGATGGCGGCGGCGACGACGATGACGACAATGACAGCGATGGCGAAGAAGAAGAAAACGAAAAGAATGAAAGGGGGATGAGGAAGAAGATGAACAGTGCATGTTATATACCGTCGGATTTTTTTGTCCGTAATTACCGACGGATTTTTTTGTCCGTAATTACTTTCGGATTTTTTCATCGATAATTATCAACAGATTTACTGACAAATTTTTTCGTCGATAATTACTGACAAAACATGATTTTCGTGGGTAAAATTTTACCGACAAAAGTTTTACTGATAACTTTTTTACCGTCGATAATTCGTTGGTAATAATTGATTTAGCGACGGATTTAGACCATTACCGACGAATTTTAACCGTTGGTAATATCAGTTTTTCTTGTAGTGAAACTATAGGAATGTTACTCTAATGTATATTGTAGTCTTCCAATTAATTCTTGATCCTTAGGAATTTAAAACAACATTTGGCAGTTGATATGTATTATGCTTCAACAATCGATAAAGCAATTGTGCCTTACTTTTTGTTATACCATGGACAAAATTCCCTCCAAAAAAGGGACATCCTTTGATAGGGATTTTTCTTTCAATCTTATCCCCTACGTAATATGCATCGCAGTCCCTAAAAAGTATAACTTTATCGCTTTTTGTAGTAAATACCAAGAATAGTAGTACCCTTTAAATATCTCAAAATTCTCTTACAACACTTTGGTGTACTTCTATTGGTTCTGATTGAAAATGATCACACAAACAAACATTAAACATAATATTAGGCCTTGATGTAATAAGGTACAACAAGGAACCAATAATCTACCTATATTTAGTGTGATCTACTGATTTAGATTCTTTTCTAATCCTAGAGATGTATTGGGATGCACTTGGATCTTCATTTCCTTTGTATCTTCCAAGTTAAATTTCTTAAGAAGTTCTTTAACATACTTAGTTTGATGAATATAGATATGATTCCTAACTTGTTTTATTTGCAAACCAAGGAAAAATTTTAGCTCTCTCATCATGCTTATTTCGAAATCAATTTTCATAAGGCTTAAGAATTCCTACATAATAATTTATCACAGAATAAAAAATGATATCATCTACATATATTTATACTAAATGAAATCATCTTAATAGTATTTTCTAAAAAGGATGGTGTCTGCATGACCTCTAGTAAATCCATTTTCAGTTATAAACATATTCAATCTCTCGTACCAAGCTCTAGGAACTTGTTTTAAACCATATAAAGCTTTATTGAGTTTGTAGACATTGTTTGGATGTGATGAATCCTCAAATCTAGTGGGTTATTCTACATAAACCTCTTCCTTAATAAATCCATTTCAAAATGCACTCTTAACATACATTTGGTAGAGTGTATTACTACTAAATGTAACAAATGATAGCAATATGTGAATGACTTCTAATCTAGAAACAATAGCATAAGTTTCAATGGGTTATTCTACATAAACCTCTTCTTTAATAAATCCATTTCAAAATGCACTCTTAACATCCATTTGGTAGAGTTTATTGCTACTAAATATAACAAATGATAGCAATATGTGAATGACTTCTAATCTAGAAACAATAGCATAAGTTTCAGTGTAGTTAATACCTTCCTGTTGTGAGTAACATTTTGCTACCAGCCTAGCTTTGTTCTTCACAACCATAGCTTCCTCATCAAGTTTGTTCCGATACACTCATTGATAAGTCCCATTTTTTGTGAAAAATTTTCTAGACCATTTGCATTTCTTTAAGGTTGTTTTAGTTTTTAATTTTTTGTGGTAGATTTTATTGCTACTAAATATAACAAATGATAGCAATATGTGAATGACTTCTAATCTAGAAACAATAGCATAAGTTTCAGTGTAGTTAATACCTTCCTGTTGTGAGTAACATTTTGCTACCAGCCTAGCTTTGTTCTTCACAACCATAGCTTCCTCATCAAGTTTGTTCCGATACACTCATTGACAAGTCCCATTTTTGTGAAAAATTTTCTAGACCATTTGCATTTCTTTAAGGTTGTTTTAGTTTTTAATTTTTTGTTTTTTGAGTAGATTTATTTTAGAAGGTTAAATTCCTTTTTTTTCTTAATTTATGTTATAATAAAGAATTTTTAGACTAATTTTTAGTTTAATTTTTAGTTTAGTGTATTCTTAGTCTTTATGTGTAATGTAGTATAGTTTCATTTCTAGTTTAAAGTTTTAAAGTTCAAATTTAGCATATAAGGGTTGTAAGAAAAAATAAAGGGTGGACTACAATGAAATATTCTCTCTAGTAGTTGAGTCAAAAGTTTAGTCCAACTAATGGAAGATGACATATTTTCTATTATTAGTATAAGTTAAATGATTTGATTGGCTATATATGATATTTATTACATTTGAATTTATTAGTTTAATGCAATTTAAGACATAATGGTTGTTGGGTGTGGTAGGAACATCAGTTCCTTAGTCAAGCTCTAAGGAAAATGACAGATCATCCCTAATGGAGGGCTTAAGGAACCGATAGTTTGTCTTTAGAACCTCGTTATCGGCCCCACGATGGACGCCAATGTTTTGGTCCCTTGTTTGTCGAATGACATCGTTAGGGCCAATCACCATGCATCTGAGGTATTGTCCACTTCGGCCCAATTCATCCCGATTTTGTCCTTAAAAGAAGCCTTGGAGGGTGAAAGGAGGAAATGGTATTTAAAACGTCTTAGGCCTCAACTTCTAAGTGATGTGGGATTGTTGGCAATGGTAGAAACATAAGCTCCTCAGTTAAGGTCTAAAGGGAATGACAAATCATCCCCAATGTAGGGCTTAAGGGACTGATGGTTCATCTTTAGAACCTCATTATCATTCACATGGAGGGCGTCAATGTTTCAGTCCCATGTCCATCAAGTGACATCGTTAGGGTCAATCACCATGCATCTGAGATATTGTCCGCTTTGGAGCCTATCAGTCACGATTTTGTCCTTAAAAGGCGTCTTAGAAGGTGGAAAGAGGAATGAGCATTTAAATTGCCTTAGGCCTCGACTTCTAAGCAATGTGAGACTATTGGGCATGGTAAGGACATACACATCAATATTCAACACCATGCATATGAGGTATTATCTGCTTTGAAGTATGTGCTCTATCACGGTTTTGTCCGTAAAAGACGCCTTAGATGATGGAAAGAGGAAAAGGTATTTAAACCGCCTTAAGTCTCGACTCCTAAGCGATATGAAACTATTAGGCGTGATAGCAACATAAGTCCCCAATTGAAGTCTAAGGTGAATGACGAATCATCCCAATGGTAAACTTAGGGATTTATGGTTCGTCGTAGTAATGAAAAAGATGTTTAGTAAAAGATGAGTAGTAGTAATGTAACTGCAAAGTATGAATGTTACATTGAGCCAAGTTAACATAACTCATCTCCTAACAAAGTTTTTCAAGATAATAAAATAAATTAAATATATACATTAATTGAAAAAATAAAATATTGATATTGATAACACAAAATATAAAAAATTTAACTTCATATAAAGAAAATGAAAAATATAATATTCTAATTTTATAAATTTAGCATGTTTACAAAAATTATATTGCAAATATATATAATTAAAATTAGAACTCATTATTATTTTTAATAATTTTATAATTTAAATAAGTTTATATTATTTTTTAAAATTATAATAAAATAAATTTATTAAACTATAGATAAAATTTATTTCATGAATAACCTTTTGTTAGTAAAAATATATTAATATTTAAATTAATATTTTAAAATTTGTTAAAGCATTAATATGAAATAACATTTGTTATGATTTTTATTTTGAATTAAGTTGTTATTTCTTGAAGGATTTAAGTGTTGTTTTGATTGAGTGCTTAAACTCTCTATTCTTTTGATTAAATGTTTAAATGCAAAGTTGAAAGATAAAAAAAATAAGAAGTTTCATTTGATACATGTTGAATAGATCATGAGTGCATATATTTCATTTGATAGGTGATAGAGCACTGTGTAATTTTCTTTTCACTACATGTGATAAGTGAATGACGATGATCAAATGATAAGAACAATAAAAGACTTTAAGCTGACGTGAACTTAAAGAATATTTCTAATGCTTAATTCTATAATGTAGGAAATTTCTTCATCATTTATCTTGAAGAGATTTGTGCCAAATACAAGTTTCATTCAAATATATGTTGCGATTCAAGATAAAGTTGAATGCCTGCCAACTTTTTTTTATACAAACATGTGTCAACTATGGGCCAACTATATGCCTAGTATAGTGTGTGCTTTTATCACTCTTTGAAGTAAAAATTTATGCAACCTAGGGAGATAAGTAATGCTAATTATCATTGAAGTTGCATAAAGAAGAGAAGACAAATTAATGTTGCATGAAGTGCATTCAATGCTTCTCAACATCCAAGCTCAATGGATGATAGCAAAATAATGGGACAAACATTTGAGTTCAAAGCTACTCAAAGGGAAGAAAAAGGGATTACAATGATTCTTTCTTAATGAGCTCATATAAAGACACTCCTTGAAGAATAAGACAAGAAGAATGACCACTGCTTACAAGTGCCAAAACTCTACTGAATTTTCTCATTTATCTAAAAAGCTTTGTGAGAATACTATTTGTGTTCATTCTAGAAAACTAGTATAAAAAGTCTAAACCTTGTACACGTTGAAAAACACTACCCTTCCTAGTGAGTGCAAATTGTGATCTTGCAATAACAAAGACATTGTATTTGTCTTGAGACAAGAGTGATTTGCTAAAAGAAACTTAGTTGAACCATAATTGACTTGTTAAAAGAAACTTATTTGAACCAAAAGTGACTTGTTAAAAGAATACTCATGTTGAGCCAACAGTGATGTAAGCTGAAAGAATGCTCAGGTTGAGCCAAGAGTAACATGTTGAAAGAAGACTTGATTGAACAAAAAGGTGGCTTACTGAAAGAATAATTGAACAAAGTCAGCCAAAAGGGGTTGAGAGCCAAGATAATACTTAATTGTACTTTGCAACCATAGTTTGCTTAGTGGAACATGACTAGTTGGTAAAGAACTAATGTAGTCTATGTGATCAGACAAACAAATATAAAAAAGCAAAGTATATTTTCTTTCGCTTAATTTGTTATATTACATCTTATTATTGTGAAACTAACAAAATGAGGAAGTTTTAAAACTCACCATGCAAAAGCGTTTGATAAGTCATCTAATCTTTATCAACATGTCATTTCAAGGAAAATCTTCAGATGACACACATGAAAAATTATGAAAGATTTAAAAACACAATTCAATGATCCTTTATTGTGTTGTTTTTTATTCTTCACAACTTCAAGAGGTGGAAAGAAGAGAGAGGCACGTTTAACAATAACACAAAAGATATGCAAGAAATGAAATAAAAATTGACAATGAATAATAATGAACATGAGAAAATTAAATGGAAATAGGATGTGAGTATCTTACCAAATGTCCATAACCTAAGAGGGTTGACAAAGATCATTGAGGTCTTTTGGTACAGTCTCACGGATGCTCCAAGAAAGACAAATAGAATGACAAACCAAGCCCACCTATACAAAAAGATTATTCAAGCTCTCAAATGTATATTTAATTCAAAGGATTCTAACAACACTCATATGAGTTCTTATTATGAGGTCTTAGTCTTAAGTATCCAAATCTTATTTACAAATGTGGGACTTGAATTCCCACCTAAAGTTTTGTATAAATCCTTATCATTATTCTAACCTAAAATTAGTTATTCTATAAATTACTAATTTGTGTCTCTCTTCGAGCTATTTTTATCATATGAGAGGTTTTGTGCAATATTTTTCACATGTTTTGTATTTTTTGACTTGTCTTCTTGAGGAAACGTTTTCAAACTATTTGTTTGAAAACTTTTCTTTTAGAATCTCATCACTCAAGCTTATATAAGGATGCTTTAGTGAGTGTTCTTGAATAGAACCAAACTATCTCAAGAGCCTTTTATCCTCTGCCCTTACTTCTTGGAACTCGCTTCTAAGTAACTTTTGAACCACACTCCTGGAATTAGGGTACCTGCAGGCACTTTGATGCTCAAGTTAGTGACACTTCAATAGAGCGTGTGTATTCAAACTGAGTTGAGTTAGTTTCCCCTAGCTTCGAATACTAGACCTTATTTTATATTACTTGGTTTCGATCTTGACTTCATTGCTTTCATAGCCATTTTCCTTCCTTCATAAATAGTAATAAACCTTATGAATATCCTATTGTAATTGTCCCAGACCTGAATACACCGTTATATGTCCTTATTCCGATTGAGATTACATTGTCTATTCCCGTACTGGGTTAAGATTTGGCATGCCCTTAATTGGGTTGAGTTGTATTCGGCCTAATGGGCCGAGAAGTATTCGGCCTCCATGGACGAGATGTTCCTGACCCCTTCTTACACTAGCCCCTCATCACTCCCTCCCTCCATTTTGAATTTTCCATGCCGAAATGGGCCACCCTCCATCCCACTTTCCCCCCTTTGCTGGCAAGGCTAGCTTTGTATACATATTGGGCTGAGCACATCTCGGCTTCCCCTGGGTCAAGTGTATCTCGACCTCCCTGTATAATGAGCTTTGTAAATTTCCTTTTAATAGAAATCATAAGAGTGATTCAAGAAGAGTCTTTGTGTCTTCTTTTAAGTGAGAGAGTTTCATCTCAGGCCAATAATATTCTCAATGACTTATCTTTTTTCTTTATCACCTTTGGTGAGACATATCCTAGAGAAGCAAAGAAACTCCCCTTTGACTTGATGAGTCATATCCAAAAGGGAGAGAAAGCTTCTTCAAATATTAACTAAGACTTTATGAAAAAATGTACATTTCGATTCAAGGTGAGTCTTAATTCATCTCTATTCTTTTATTTTTGGCCAAATGTCTTCTTTTCTTCTTTGTTCATCTTGGAATGTTCAAACCTTAGCCAACACTCTATCAAGGACAACTAATCAACATTTAACATCATTAGCCAAGTCAACATAACTCATCTCCTAACCAAGTTCATCAAGATATAAAAATAAACATAAGTTAAACATATACATTAATAGAAAAATAAGATATTAATATTGATAATACAAGATATAAAAAGTTTAAATTTATATAAGGAAAATAAAAAATAAAACATAATAATTTTATAAATTTAGAATGTTTATAAAATTGATATTGCAAATAGTATATATTTAAAATTATAATTCAATATTATTTTTTATAATTTAATAATTTAAATAAGTTTACTTTATTTTTTAAATTTATAATAAAAAAATTATTAATCAATATATAAAATTAATTTCATTAATAACCTTTGTTAGTAAAAAACATATAATAAGTAAAAAAAGTATTAATATTTAAATAAAAAAGTTTTTTTAATCTATTAAAGCATGAATATGGATTTTTTTATTATGATTATTGTTTTGTTAATAATTATATATTTTAAATTAAAAATAAAATAATCCAAGTGATAAATACCATAATATTAAAGTTTGTAGTATATTAGTTTAAAATCTTATGTAAATAGCATAAAAAACTATAGACAAAAAAGTATTTTAAAATGTCAATCTTTTACACTCCTTTTTTAGTAACACTTTTATTCCTTTTAAAATATAACATATTGCTGAAACTTAAACATCAAAGAAGAACTGTATTAAATGAGCTATTTTTATTCAAAATAAAATAAATTTTCTGAAAGCATATGTTAGCAAGCTCGAAATCTCACATGTTGGTTGAGAATGTGATGAGTGTGGACAATATATAAAATGGAATATATATATATATATATATATATATATATATATATATATATTTTAAGGATTTAGATTAAGATCTTGTATCAAGTTTACTATGATAATATACTTTGCTTATTAATTTATCGATTGGGTTTTCTTCTGTTTGGCCTTTTCCTCAACATCCAACAGTATAAGGTGTATTTGAATACCGATTTAATTTAGTTAAACACAAATCACCACAAAGAAAAAGAAATGGATTGAGGTTACAAGTACATTAAAAAGAAAATATAACTGAAAAGAACACACCACAGTTAAATTAAATTTACACGGATTATTCTTTTATCTCTAATTTAATAGTTAGTGTTACTCATCAATGTATGATATTCTTGAGCTTTTATAAATATTCAAAAGAAATGTAGAAAAAAAAATCTCTTTAAACTAAAATTATCTTATGAGAGATTTTTTTTATTTACTTTTTTATAGGTACTCATGAAGGAATTTATTTAAACAAAGGGGGACCAGCATTGTTATTTATGGCTATTTACAAAGAAAAAAACAAATATTTAGGACAAATGCACACGTATTAAAAACAAAGCAATACCATTTCAAAACTCATTTAATTATAAATAAATAAATGATGGTTTCCAACTAAGACAAAGTCCACCTCTCTCACCTATAGTGTATCGCTTCGCCTGCACCATAGCAAAAATTGGAAATATAAAATGAAATAAATACAAATTATGTGGTATCTTGAATATTAAAGAGTATCAATACATTTTTTTAATTAATAAAATAATTATTTTTTTCATTTAAATTATACAGTTAACTATGATTTAATTTTAATAATATTTAAATTTGCAAAATTAAGGCTTATTTGATATGTTTTAAAACCAATATTAAACATAAATGGTAAAAATATAAATGAAATTAAAAAAAAAAAGAATAACTCAGAAATCATTTAGCTAATTAAAAAAAATAACAAGATTTAAAAAAAAACCATATAATCAATTTTTACGCTATTAATAAAGAAGATACTATGGTAAAATATGTTTTCTCTTCTCGTAAAATTTCAAATATATTAAATCTTCAAAAGAAATTATCCCTCTAAAATTTAAATATCCTTTTGATAGATGATTTTTTTTATATAATTAAAAATGATATCGTTAGATGTTAAAATGGTTACAGGTTTTGGTAGGATATGATAAATCTTTTAAGTTTAGATAATAAAATTTAAATTAAATGAATAAATACATCTTCTAAAATCTTATATCTTTAAACTTTACATTTTCTATGTTTATTAAGTTTATACATTGATTGTGTATTATTTTTTATGATTAGATCTCACAAATGAGAAATATATTAAAATTGACCAAAATTAGAACTTTGAATAGATTAAGTTTTCTAATTTCATAGTTCAGTTTCTGTCTCTCTTTTTTCTTGTCTTTTTTCTTTTAATGCGATTATATTCATGCTTTAAGGGTGGAATCAACTCAAGAGTAGAAACTTAAGTTATATTAAACTGGTGTGAAACTTAGATTCTAGATTTGTTTTTTTTTTTTTGTTTTTACAATATTAAAGTTTAGAAGTTAGTTCAAAAGTTTCTAAACTAAGTTTTAGTTTTGAAGATTTCTTAAGTATTAAGTTGCCTTTAGATAAGATAAGTTAATGATATACATTTATTAAAATATGTTAATTTAGTTAAGTTGGGATAATATCAAGTGTTGCAGTTTGAATTGGTATGTTTAAGATATCAAAAAATATTGGAATCGTGTTAAATATTATAAAGTTAAGACTATGAATTTAAAATATTAAGTGTGTTGATTATGTAAACAATTTTATTTATATTAGTGATAATTTTACAATTTAGCTAGAGCATATGAGTTTGTAATTGTGTTGAGAGTATATATTTGGAAGTTGGGGGTAGTAAATAAGTTTATTACAATGGTTAAAACTTGTAAGATGTATTAGAATGTATTGTTTTATGACTTTTGTACTATCCATTATTATTCATTGTTGTTGTGATTTTATGATTTTCTACCTATATTACTTGAGTGTTATATTGATTACTTGAGTCATACTAGAATGATGATAATCATGATTACGATAAAACATGGTCACTCAAGTGATAATGGTTGTTACTTAACCGACGAATCGGGAATATATCGAATAAATTATTTTTCTTTTGTGATTTTTGCCTTTTAACTAATGAAGACTTAGAGACTTGGGGTAATCTTTGGAATGTATGACTTAATATAAGAATTGGCATCATTTAAGCAATATTGTAATGCTTGAATAATAAAAATTGACATTGGCTCTTTTTTATGTGAGTATTAGATGATCAAGCATAAAGTAAATTGCTTAAAAAAAAAGAAACTAAATCAATTTTCTTTCCTTTAAAGTATTTATCACTAAAAATGCTAAAATAATGTAATGCATGTTTTAAGATGTAGTTATAAATGAATAATATATATCACTACAAGAAAATGTTTAATTAATGATTTATTTTAGTAATAAAGAATAATTAGTCACTATAGTGACTAATTTAGATACTAATTTATAAGTTAAAAATTATTGGTAACTAAAATAGTTTCTAAATTGATCAGTATAGTGAATTAGTTTCTAAATTGGTCACTAACATTATCTACCAAGATTTTAGTTACTAAAAAATTTGGTCTGTGAATTTGTATCTAAATTGGTCACTAATAGGACAAATTTATAGACTAACTCTTTTTTGTATCTAAAACCTTAATAACTAATGTTAATGATCAATTTACTATAATAATCAATTTAAAAATTATTTTAGTTATTAATAATATTTAATTAATAAATTGTTATTTAAATTGATTAATATAATGATTATTATTTTTTCTTTTTAAAATTGATTATTGTATATATATATATATAAATTGTTTTCGTTAGTGATATTATGTAATTGTATTAACCCCACAAATATATTATATTATTCGATTATAAAAACATCTAAATGGTTGATAGTTGTTTTTGTAAGACGACAATATGATGGCTTTACAGGTTGGCAGAAGACCTTGCGTCCTCACCCTTTTTCTTTCCTTCTTTTTTTCATGCATTATTTCTAATGCTTCTATTCCAGCTAGCAACCAAAATCATCATAACAAACCAAAATATCACATTAAAAACAGAACAGATAACTAATTACCTAAATGTTAAAACCCCTTCTTTTGTAAATTAATTAAAACATAATTCATTTTCTCTTTAAACTCTTAAATATCTTCACAGTTAATATTACCATAATATTGCTCCATTAATTTGCTTAAATATTTAATAATTACAAGCTCAACTGCAAAAAAATAAAATAAAGAAAATTCTAAACACTCACACAATACAAATCACAAAGCTCTTATGTTTGGTAAATATAGATATTCTATGGCCTAATAAAAGTGAGTGAGGGTAGAAAAGGTAATGAGCAGCTATTGTAGAAAATGGAAAGAAATAAACGGTAGTGGATTTTTGGTGCATTGGAAAAAGAACGGAAGAGAGAGAAGATAGATGGTTCAAAAACTAATAAAAAAAATGTCAGTTTATGACGTTGAAAGAAAAAGATAAGATAATATTAAAAATAATAAATGTTTATTTTTTTAATAATAAATAAATGTTTAGTTTCTTTGCTTTTTCTTTGAGGAAAAATTCAGACAGACCTGTGCTCCACGTTGCTCTCACGCGGCTCCGCCGCTGCCTACGTTCATAATTTATGACTATTGCTACTTTGCGTAATGTTTATATTCAACAATTATTTAATCGTATTTAAAAGTTATATAACAAAAATACTTAAATATATAACTTTTAAATCAATTATTATAAAAATTATTTTTTTTATTGCATAAATAATATGTAGTTCAATAATGAAATAAAATCATTTATATTGTTGGTTCTCTAAATAAAATTCTTGATAATACTTCATAAAACAAATGGGATTGTGTATTGTTTGTGGTTAATACTAATTGATGTAAAAACATTTTGAAAATTGATTATAATAATAAATATTTTTTAACTATTTTGAATTTACTTTATTTTCATCAAACGGTTTGCTTTATATTTTGGATTGAAAAGGAAGATATAATGTTATATTTAGAATTAAGAAGCTGTATAAGTACTGGTTATGGAAGGTTGTTTTAGAGTTTCATTTTGTTATATTTACATTTATTAAAATATGATAGTAATTTTGTATTGTATTTTTAATTGCGATATTGTATAATCTATTTAGGAAAAGGAGAACATTTTAAACTTTTAAATATGTTATTATATAAAATTGTTAACTAATTAAAAAAATTGACAATTTTATATTAATAATATCATTAAAGTTAAGACTTAATTAAGTTTTAAATTTATTTAGAAACTTGTAATTAATTTTTAATAAATATTTATGGTCTATTAACTACTTAAAAATTATATTTTTATTGTTAAATTATTTTTATTAATTATGTAATATGACTATGAATCGAGTAATGTGATGATTATTCTGTCTCAATTAATAATTACATTAAAAGAATAACAATATAATAATAGACTTAATTAAAAATTCCCACATTTATCAAATACTAGAAACAATACAATTCAAATCATACTGCAAAATATTTGTTGGATTCAAAATTTATATTAAATTAAAATTGCTCAAACCTAAACGTGAACATCTTCGTTGGTACAATTTGTGAATTTATTTTACTGAATAATATTTATACTTCCCTGAATTATTAATTTAAGTTGAATTTCTCTAATATATCAATTAGAAATAAGGTTTCAAAGTATAAACTTAATTTAATTATATAATAAATATAGAGTTAATCTAATATCGTAAATAGCAATTTTGTAATCATCCTGAATATTTTTTTTATCGAAATAAATATAATATGTCACACATGTGAATAAATATCATATTTTGCTTAATTTTCTTAATCGAATTATTCAATTCAATTAAAAAATTGATCATCATTATAATCATGACATTTTAGTATTTTGATGATTATTCATAAGTATTGGACAATATTTTTATGAACCAATGAAATAGAAGGTAAACTAAATCCAATCCAATTAATTTAAATTGAACTATGGTAAAATTGGACTTGCAATACCAAATTATAATTACTTAAACTAAAATATAATCTAAACCTGTGAAAGACTAAAAATTAAAATTAGACAACGGGTAGTAGGATATAGCTACATATATAGTAGTTTGTAACAAAAATAAAAAATTGGTTAGAAATTCCAAGACATTAAAATATATTATACATTTTAGGAAAAATAGTAGTTAGTTGCATTACAATTCATAATATTCCAAACCCAACTGTATCCTCTTGTTCATTTCTCTCTCTTTCATTATCATTCTTCTCAATTTCAATTCCTCCGAGATTCTCGCTTTGCCCAGTTAAGGCGTCACGTTAACCCTCTCAGAATGAACCAACCAATTAATTATTAATTCTTATTAACTACAAAAACTAAATTAACTATTTTATTTTTCATTTTTCTCTAAAAAAATATTATATATTATATAATTTAATTAATTTAGAAAACCCGATGAAACACATTATTACAGCGTTTTGCGGTGTTTCTACGTGTCCACACTTGATAAGTCTCCTCATACACCTTATTAGACTGTCTCTGACTCACTTTCCTCAACACACAACACAACCTTAACCTTAACCTTTGCAGCGACAATGGCCGGCGAACTCGCCGGAGACCACACACCAGAGCTCCTCTGTCTGGTCCACGACATCGCCGGAATGTGCGTCGACTCCTCCTCCGCCGCACCCATTGCCGCCGACGCCATGTTCCGCAAGGACTGTACCGATCTGGTTCGCCGGATCTCCCTCCTCACCCACTTGTTCGAGGAGATTAGAGAACTCAACAGCAACAACAACAACAGCAACAATGTTGTTGCTTCCGCTTCCTCGTCTTCTTCCTCATCTTCCGCCGCATCTTGGTCCTCTGATCTTATCTTCGCTCTTCAGTCTGCAAGAAGCTTGCTTTCCGTCGCCAGAAACTTCCGTTCCAATTGCTCCTCTGTGAGTTTCTTGATCTATTTCAACGCTAACGCGTTGGGGGTTTCGAAACTTAAGCTACGACTTCGTATTCTTCGGTTTTCCAGTAATTTAGATCTGTAGTTCGCTGCCTAAAATTCCCAAACTTTTAGGTCTTTTTTGCATTCCTTTCAGTAACCGTAACGGCATCGTACAAAGTTTTTTGAGGAAGATTGCTCTTTAATTTTGTGTTGGTTATAAAGTTCAATTGTTACTTGTGAGAGTAGATATTTCAGGAAATTGTTACTTTAATTTTTTGTTGAGTGGGTGTAATGCGTGCAATCAAATCACTAGCTATTGTCATGTTTCAGTGGAGAAAGTAAAATACCTCATAAGTTAGTCAGGGCTTGCTTATGTTCTTTGCGTTATTTACAAAGAGGGTCGGTTTTGTAGAAAGACTATTCTCGCACAGCGTGGCGAATCAAGGTTTGAGTCCTTTATGAGAGAGGCTCTTGCATTTGGGGCTAAACGGTGTCTGAAACAAATTTGCTCAATGAGGATATCTGTAGAAAAAAAACAAATGTCCACTGTGTTGTTTCATTGAATGGGAGTGTTCTTCTGTTTGGCATTCTGGTTTTGTTCTTCGTGTCTTTGTTAAATTTGTGTCCTTACGATGTGTTCTTTATATAGAGAGATAATTTTGCACTTGTTCAATTGTTTAAGTCGGAATGTTACGGGGGGTTGAATTTCTGTGGCCATGTCTATATGTAAAAGGATGTTTGTGTACTTCTCTGAAATTTGATGTATCTTGATTTAAGGATGGAGCTGCAAAGACCATTGTCTTCCAATTTCAGTGTGTGACGTGGAAATTGGAGAAACTGTTGAGTGATTTGCCGTATGACAATTTGGACATCTCAGAGGAAGTCAAAGAACAGGTACACTTTGGATGAGTAGGTTGGGTTTTAATTTGATATACTATTTGCTTGAGTTAATTTGCTGATATTATTTACTTTTCTAGGTGGATTTGGTGAGAACGCAATTGAAACGAGCCTCAGATAAATATGGGTTTATGATTTCAAAGATGCCATCTCATGAATTATCCCAGCCACTGACTGAAGAAATTAGTCAGGTTCTTTCCAAATCCGTAGGTGGATTGTACAAACAACACAGCTGTCCTGAAAATTTATCAGAACTAGACAGCATTCCTAAAATCAATGGAGAGAATAATTGCAGCACAAATCGGCTTGGATCTCTCTTGGAAAGAGCAAGGAGCATCCCTGCTTCTTCTGAAGTTCTCTTTTTGAATGAATCTGATCCTGAAAGTCAAGAAATTTCTGAGACAAAAAGTCTACCTGAGGTTAAAAGGCCTGAAGCAATTGTGATTCCTGAAGATTTTCTTTGCCCTATATCCTTGGAACTAATGAGAGATCCTGTTATTGTGGCGACTGGTCAGGTAAATTCATCTCTCAGATCAAATGCTGCATCAACAAAAGAAATATTCCTGCAAATTTTTCTGGTCTTCTAAATTTCCTGCTTCCTTTATTCTGCAGACGTATGAGAGATCTTACATACAGAGATGGATAGATTGTGGAAATACAACGTGTCCGAAAACTCAGCAGAAGCTCCAACATTTGACACTAACACCAAATTATGTTTTAAGGAGCCTTATTTCTCAGTGGTGTATAGAGCACCATATCGAGCAGCCAACAGGACTAACTAATGGGAAAATAAAGAAGAGTGATGGGTCGTTCAGAGACGTTACGGGTGACATAGCAGCAATTGAAGCTCTGGTGCGGAAGCTCTCCAGCCGATCTGTTGAGGAGCGTAGAGCAGCCGTTACTGAAATCCGATCACTATCCAAACGAAGTACTGACAATAGGATACTAATTGCTGAAGCTGGAGCAATTCCAGTTCTAGTGAACCTTCTAACATCGGAAGATGTATTGACGCAAGACAATGCTGTTACTTCAATTCTAAACCTTTCCATTTATGAAAATAACAAAGGACTTATAATGCTTGCTGGTGCCATTCCATCCATTGTCCAAGTCCTCCGTGCTGGAACCATGGAAGCAAGAGAAAATGCAGCAGCAACCCTCTTCAGCTTGTCACTTGCAGATGAGAACAAAATAATAATTGGCGCGTCAGGAGCCATACCCGCATTGGTAGAATTGCTCCAAAACGGGAGTCCTAGAGGAAAGAAGGATGCAGCAACAGCATTGTTCAATCTATGCATTTATCAAGGGAACAAGGGCAGGGCCATTAGAGCAGGGATCATCACAGCATTGTTGAAAATGCTTACAGATTCAAGCAAATCAATGGTTGACGAAGCCCTGACAATAATGTCAGTTCTTGCCAGCCACCAAGAGGCAAAAATTGCTATAGTAAAAGCCAGCACTATACCAGTTTTGATAGATCTTTTGAGGACCGGATTGCCTCGCAATAAAGAGAATGCAGCTGCTATTCTTCTGGCCTTGTGCAAAAGGGATGCCGACAATCTTGCTTGTATAAGTAGACTCGGTGCCGTCATACCTCTCTCTGAACTTGCTCGAACTGGTACAGAGAGGGCCAAACGGAAGGCTACTTCATTACTGGAGCATCTTCGTAAGTTGCAGCAACTTTGAATGGTGTAGTTCTGCAAACAACTTCAAGTTTCTTCTGTTCTCTCATTATTTGACATAATTTTCCACACTGCGGTTTGCAAACTGGTCATACGAGGTGAAGTAAGAAAGTCAGCCTCTTTGATTCAGTTATTCTTTTCTTGGTTTCTTCTTTTTTAACCCCTGTATGAGCGTGTAAAGAAATCAATTGATATATTGTTTCCTTATGAAATTCTTACACAAGTTCCTGTTTTCGTCTTTTTTAGCTGTTTGCACTGTTGAAATAGTTAACTGTAGCATCTAGCCCTTGTTCTACCGACTACAACTTAAATTAGATCGTGCCAGAATCAAGGCACTCTTTGAATCTCAATAAATGTACTCAGATTTAACATCAAATTTCCCAGATAGAAAAGTCAACAGTTGTCTCCCTTTTTCTTTTTCAGCTTTTCGTAATCAAATCATAAAAGTAGAAGATGGAAAGAAAAAGAGAAGTTTATACGAATATACTCATTCAGAGAATCTGTGACTAATATTTGTTTTGGATATGTTCCTTCCTTGAAGGGCATGAGCTCAGTTTGAACCAAACATTTTTGGTATGCTCCTTCCTGTGCAATCATTGAGTTAACTCCATCAGGATCATTGAGATTAACTGAGAAATTGAAAAGGAATCTTCCTCGAATAAATGCACACTAGATTCAGTGTGAGGTCAATGTGAGAGATCTGGCCTAGAACATCTGCCTCATTTACTTCAAGTAGAAGTCATCTTTGAATCAAACAGCAAGGAAGCAACTGGATCCAGTTTATCAGGAAAAGTCCACAAAATAGCCAATCACCCAAGATATGCAGACACCTCCACGCGTATTCAAATCAATTGTAAAATTACTCCCTAAAATTGAATAAGGATCAGTCAATTTAATTTCCTATTTTGACATCTAACTATGTTTTAAATAATATTACTTTACTTTTGAGAAAAATACATGCAAAAATTAAAAAACAGAAATTGTAAAAGTGATAACTTAATTTACCTTTTTATTATAAGAACTAAAAAAGCTATACTTAAATTCGTTTTAGATTTATAAGATGTATTATTGGAGTTATTGATGAATAAAAAATTGTTACACTATTTCATTGGCATTTTGTCTTGGATTATGCCGACAAGTGGTTAAGCTGCAAGATCGGATCCCTTCCCTCTTCTATGGTGTCCCAGTCCTTTTAATCTGCTTCTTGTTTTCACCTTCTTCGTAAAAGGTTCTTTTCATATCTTTTATATTAGCTACTTCAGAAATCGATGATCCGCTAATCATACCACATGTTTCACTTTCATTGACCTTTGTTCTTTCTTTTTCCACACGAGCTACTAGTATTCCGAGACTTTACTTTAAACTAATCTAACTTCTTGATGTTTGGTAAAAATGATTTTCACTTATTGACCTTTGCTTTAACTCTTTTTAGTATTTTTAAGCACTTTTTCAATTATTAGAAATGTTAAAAAGTTAAGAATAATTACATAGCTTTAATTAAAACAACCGTCCCCTAAAATCCAAAAGTAAAATTCTCAGAAAAATGATAAAAAACAAAACTTGAAGCATTTAAATCTAATTATTTTAAGAAACATCTACATTTACAATAACATTTCTTAGCATCCTATGGTTGAACTTTCTTATTAGGTTAAATCTTAGAAAATAGCGTTTTAGAATTGATATATGTTTAAAAGTAGTAAGACTCAATTATTTTAATATTGAAAGGTTTTAGTATAAATAGTTTTATTATAAACGAGTTTCATTATTTTAACGCAATTTTTCTAGAAATCACTTTTCTAGAGTTCTTTGACTTTTCTCTAGAAGTTCTCATCTTCTGTTCATCTGTTGGAAGATCGAAGACTGCTATGGTGATCCTCTTGGCAAGCTCTTCCTTTCTATTTGATTAGTTTCTTCAACTGTGTATGTTGAATTTCTACTTATTTTCTTGTGGGTCTTTTCTGTTCTGGCTTGCATGTGACCCTGTGTAAGACCCGAGAAAATTAAATAGTTAATTAAATAATTATTTAATAAATGCGGGTAATAGGAGCCTTTAAGACATTTAATGCGGAATGCTATGATGTGGAAAAGTACTAGTTCAAATGGTTGAGAGTACTTGATTGTGTGAGAGGACTTGGGTTTAAGTCCTATGTATGCCAATTGTGTGTTATTTTAATCTAAGAATAAGAACTAAACTTTATTTTTTTGCCTAATTTTATTTTTGGCATGGAGACAAAAAGATAGAAAACCCTAGCTGCCAAGGGAGATAGCTTGAGAGGCTAGAGACAAAACCATAATGATATTTGATTAACCATTAAACCAAAAACTTAATGGTATTTTCGTTTTTAGAGTTAATCTCATTTAATTAGGGTAGTAATTGTGAGAGAGAAGAGAATTGGAAGGGAAATGGTACTGCATTGTGCGTGAAATTCAAGCAATGGTTTCCATAAATGTTTCGTGATGAGTGCTGAGAGAATTGAGAGTGGAAAATATTGTTAAGTGCAAGAGAAGGCTAAGAGAGCTTTTGAGTTAGAGACATATCAAGAATTCGAATTTGGAGCAAGGAATCCAGGTAAGGGGAGCTACTTTCGCATGTTTTAAATCCTTTATGATGTACTGTTTCATTGAATAAACCTTATTGCATGAACCCATTCCCTCATTGTGTTGTTTTCGCGATTCTGGGTTTCTGCCCAGAAACCGCCTGACGGCTCATCAATATGTGCATTGTTTTTGTTTTTGTTTGTTGCCAGGCGGCGAGACAGTGCTCACGTCGATTTGGTTTGTTCTGATGCTGTTTGAACGAAAATCAAGGTGGTTTCTGTAATTGATTTGTGTAAACCCTATTGGGGGCATTGTTGATAGGAAATTAATTAGAATTGTGTGTATAGTACAGTTTGGGGACATACTCATGTATGAGAATCTGTGATCATATGCTCTAATGTGAGAAGGGAGTGAATTGGGGTGGATTCCAGAGAGCAAGGGTTGAGTAAAATTTAAGAATTACATTGAGAGGAGAAGTCCAGCCTATTTTAGGTAAATTGCTACAGTTTGGTTCGATTGACAACAGGGTCGTATATTGAAGGAGGCTGAAATCACTCGCAGGGATGGAGAAACCTAGGTTTAGGCTGAATACTGGTGTATCGCTTGGCGGCACTATGCTTGTCGCCAGGCGATGGCGAGGTGCAGTCATTGGGTTGCGAGTTTGAGTAGTGGAAAATGGAGAGAGGAACCTATGTGAGTGAGTGGTACTAGAAATTTATTAATGAAATTGTAAGGAAAAATATAATTATAGTACTAAATTATGTGAATTGAAAGAGGTTTGGAAGTATGAGTATATTATGGTGTAATTGTAGGAAAGTTAATTAAAGAAAGGGAGAATGATGATTCTAATTCAAAGTTTCAGGTTTGGGAAGTATAGGTTTACTTGGGGATGTACAATTAGGTCACGAGATAGTGTGCCTTAGTGAGTTAAGGTATTAGCTATGAATTGTGTAATATGGATTGAAAGTTAAATGAGTAGACGGTGTATTACTATTGTAATGTGATTAAGGTAGGTAATGTGTGCTATAAGGAACTGTACTGTGTGGTCTAATTTGGAGTTAGGTTGAGTCATTGGATAATGAGGGAAGAAATTGGTAAATCCTAGGTATTGTTATGAGATTGGGAATGAGAATTATAGGTAATGGGATCGCCTGTGGGGTGCCAAGGAATCAAGAATGAGACTTGGATGAATGAGAGTGCCTTGCTACCTTGGAGGAGTTAAGAGAGTGTGAGATAATCTGGTTGAGGTGCGAAAACAACAATTGGTACGCTGCTGATACAACGCCTGGCGGCTGGAGCGTGCGTGCCAGGCGATAGGAGCTCCAGGAAGGGGTCTACAATGATTGGCGCCTGGCGGTAGGGTAGGATCCGCCAGGTGGTAGCGAAGAGGTAGGTGTTCTGTTCATGGACCTGGCGCCTGGCGGCGTGGCTTGAACCGCTAGGCGGTCTGCACGGGTTTTGCCTGGCAACGCTTGGGGCTGCGCCAGGCGATAGTGCTGCAGATTATGACTTGTGTGCGTTGCTTTTAAGCAGTGATGCTATACCTGGGTCGGGAGATGTTGTGCCATGAGCGGGTAGGTTCATGGATGGGGGTTAACATGTGATGATATGAGCGGGGAGGTTCATATCCAGTTACTCTCGCGTGGGGATACGAGCGAGGTAGGTTCGTATGTTTCGTGCTCACGCTTGAGAGGTGCTGCGTGCGGGGAGGTACGTGGCTGATGGATCACATGTGTTGGACTACGGGCGGGTAGGTCCGTAGAGCAGGACTACGAGCGGGGACGTTTGTAGAGGCAGGATCACGAGCGGGCATGTTCGTGTGAGCATCACATTCTTGAGTCCAAGGCTAACCATTTTGTGTGATTTGAAGGCTGAAAAGCCTTGGAGTTAAGGTCTTGGCCAAGAACTAATTAGGTTAAATAAGATGAGTATCTTATTATATTCTGTGATTATATATGTTATTTCTATTTTTATCAGTTCACCCTTTCTGTTTGCGTATGGCGATGATCGTGTGATTCGTTGCACGGGAGTAGATGATGATACAGGTGATGTTGAGGATGCTCAGGCGACGGAGTGAGGGCTAGCTGGGATTAGAGCTAGGGATTTTTTATCATGTTTTATTTTATGATTAAGGATTTTAGAAATTTTAATGCTTTCAATACTACTATTGTATAAATTTTTGGCGTGTTGTTAAACATTTTGAATTTTTCCCGCGTTTGGGAATAATAATATCTCGTCGACTAAATTTCATTTTATATTTTATTTATTTAATTAGTAATATTCCCTAGGGATGTTACACCCTGCTTTGATTGCATGTGACATTTTAATCATCAATATGAGTCTTTGTCGGTTAGTGATCATAATGGTTGGTCATGATCGTTCTTGTGTTGTTCCTAGGTATAGATAGAGCATCATGTGGAGTTAAAGGTGTTTTGGTGTTCCTTGGGTCTGTTGAGCTATTTGAGCTGGTTGATCTGCTTTGTCAGGTAAGAGAAGCTAGTATTGGTTTACTTTGTAGTGTTTTTCTAAATTAATGAATGCATGTTGATGAATTTGATATGTGATGAGTATGGTTGTTTTTGCTGTATGGTTTAAATTATGCTTCTCAAAGTTGAATCCACAAGTTGTGAAAATATCCATTGGTTACCTGTGAAATTCGTTGTTAGAATTATGCTTGTCGTAGCTGAACCCACAAGTTATGGAAATATCCAGTGGTTACCTATGGAATTCGTTGTTTGAATTATGCTTCTTGTAGTTAAATCCATAGGTTGTGGAAATATCCACTGGTTACTTGTGGAACACGCTGGTATGAAATCTGCATCCTGTTACCAAATCCACAAGTTACTTGCGAAACCTTCTGTTTGTTTTCTTCAACTTTAACATGAACTCTCGACTCCCATTTGTCATGTGTGACATTTGTGTTTTTATTTTTGTTTATAAAGTTTTACTAGTTGTTCTTGAACATTGATGTTACATAGTGCTTATTACATGCAATTATGAAATATGATATGTGAATATGATGAATGAGCTGTGTATGACTGTTTGGTATGAGGAACTCGGTGTGAGATTATGCTTTATGGAGAAGTGATGAGGTTATAAGTATAAAAGAGAATAAGTGGAATGAAATGAGAAAAATTGATTTGAATTGTTTGTTGCATAAGGGTTAAGCTTCTAAAGAAGAAGTGTAGTCCTCACTAGTAAGTTGTTATGCATTGGCTAGGGATATATGTTAGTCAAAAGTTATCCTATACTCTACTAGGTTTACAAACTCATATAGAGTGTCGTGGCCTAGGTGGTGAGAGTTGAAGGAGGTTCTTATGGCAATATTAGGGGGGTGGAACCACTAATCTAGTGATGCCACAAGTAACTTACCCTGTCCAGTGGAAATTAATTTATGTTGGTTAGGCCAAGTGGAGTGAGGGCTTTTGCCGCAATCCACTTTTATGACAGGTGAACAACTTTTATGTCTAAGTCAATGCATCAATCCAAATAATTGAGTCTAGAGAGTCTGTAATTATATGTTTGATATTTCTTTTTATGAATGTTTGAAATATGCTATTTTATGATGTAATAAGTTTAATTGTTATATGATTATTTCTTTTATAAACTAGCTTACCCTTGTATTTTGTGTCTTGTGTTGTTCTTCTTTCTTTTGCGATGATCATTTTTTGGTGGTAGCAGATGAGGTTGCAGATTTAGGGGTCCCTCTGAAGGATGAGGAACCATAAGTTAGGTTAGTAAAAGGTTTCTGGGAGCTGTAATAAGTGGTTAACGTGTGTATAAAGTTTGGTTGATTTTACTCGGTTTGTATAAATGATATATTTTGATAATCATATCTTTTATAAGACTGTATTAATATATTTTATATAAATGGATCATCAGTTTTAAATACTATAATGAAATATCCTAATTTTTTTTAAGCCACTAAAATTGAAATGTTACACTGCATATTTGATATTTATGATATATATATATATATAATCCAGACCCGATAACATTTTAAATGAAAGTTTACTTCAGTTCAACCCGAGTTCGATAAATATAATATTTTTTGTATATTGTTATTATCTTGGGTGTGCTTTATAACATGAAGAAACTTTTAATCATTACTGAACACTTTATACAGTTATTGAAGGATATTTTGCAAATGGATCTCTCCTGATTTCTGTTAGAGTTTGATCTCCTTTCTGTTGACTTGAATAGTAGCCCAACTTCCCAAAAACACTAACTTATCTCAAAGATTTTTCCAGATAAGAACATTTGGCCCCTATTATAAGATCCAGGTAAAACTCTTTCCCGATCACAAGCTACAAAATATTAACCAGAAGCAAGATTTAAGCATCTGCATCGACCCTGATTCCATTAATGTTATTCGAAGCCAGGTTGAAACCATTGTTCAACATATGGAGCGACTTCATATCATGCTATATCTACTATTTTACTCTTCAATCTCTCTTTTTTTTTACAAATACAAAATGTTAATTTTTTTAATGACCAAATTACCTCTAAAAGCCGATTGGCAACCGGTGCAATTGGTGTGAAAAAACATTTTTAAAATGGTGTATGACATGCAATAAGAAATTGGACTTTTGACCAAGAAACTCCTGCTGTGGGTATATTACTTAACCAACATTGGAAAACATTTCAAACTTATGAGCATTGAATGGTTCTGAAAGTCAAGTTGATTTTTATTACATTACAAAAAGTTCAATTTCATTTGACTTCTTAGAAGAGTAATTTTCAATAAATAATGTAGTACAAAAGTTAAAAATCATCATAGTTTGTAGAATTGATAAAATAAGTATGTTTCAATGTATTAGTCCAAAAATTTCATAAAATAAACTGGGCCACACTGAAAAAAAAAAATAGCAACCTAAATTAAGCGGCCACTTTTTGTTAAAGGTGGAAGTAGCATTTATTTTATTATAGCACAAACAGGTTTTAGAATTTATCTATCAAATCAATATATAAAAAATTAAAATGAATTTCATTTATATAACTTAATTTTTTTTAAAAAGAAAGTACTTTATCAGGTTTTTCATATCATGTGCAAACTTATCATATAAAAACTTAGACATGTTATGTATTAACTGTAACCTATTTTAATTAACTTTTGCCACCTAATTGATTCTAGCCTTTTGAAACAAGTAATATCATTTTTTTTTGTCTAAATCCAGTTATGTTAAGTTTTTTTTCTTTATCTATTTAAAATATTGATCAAATTATACCAATATAATTTTTCATTTGATCCATCAGGGTTTGTCATGTTTTCATGAAAGCAATTATTATTTTTTTTTGAAAATCGATTAGATTTAAATGTTGATGATACATAGTATTAGAAATTAAAAATTCGTGATATATTCTTGTTTTTTACTCAAAAGTACTTTTTGCCAAATATTTAAATTCTTAACTATGTAATAATAACGGTTATATGATATTTACACGGCAGAAGAAACCGAATTGAAGGGAGCTAGGTCGTTTAACGAAGCACGTAACTAAATTTTCCTTCCTCATCTATGGTTGGTTGTTGTTGATGCCTTTATCATACTTCCACCTCAGAGACACATTTGCGAAGACCAGGATCCACTGCAGGTGCAGGTGTATCTGCAACTCTGCACCATTCCCTACACTTGTTTCTCTTCATTATGCCCCATTCAACCAACCTCTTTCAATTTTCTACTCACTCTTGCATCAATTCTCAAACACCTTTATCCATGTCAAGTCCATCCACGCACAAATTATTAAGAACTGGATATCCACTGAAAACTATCTGGCCGCAAAACTCATCAAGGTCTATTCTGATTTGGGGTTTCTTTGCCCTGCCCGCAAGGTGTTTGATCAATGTTCTTTACGTGGTACAGCTGTTTGTAATGCCATGATGGCTGGGTTCCTGAGGAACCAGCAACACGTGGAGGTTCCCAAGTTGTTCAAAATGATGGTATCTGGTGATTTAGAAATCAATAGTTACACGTGCATGTTTGCTCTCAAGGCATGCACCAGCTTGTTGGATCATGAAATTGGTATGGAAATAGTTATGACAGTGTTTCGAAGGGGGTTTCATTTGCATCCCTATGTTGGTAGTTCGATTGTTAACTTTTTTGTGAAGTGTGGCTATCTTGATGATGCGCGAAAAGTCTTTGACGGAATGCCGGAAAAGGATATTGTATGCTGGAATTCTATCATTGGTGGTTATGTGCAGGAGGGATTCTTCAAGGAGGCAATTAAACTGTTCCTTGCAATGATTGGTGGTGGGTTAAGGCCGAGTCCAGTGACAATGGTGAGCTTACTCAAAGCCTGTGGAGAGAGTGGACTTAAAAAACTAGGAACCTCTGCTCATGGTGTTCTCATTGCTTTAGGCATGGGGAATGACGTATTTGTGCTTACTTCGTTGGTTGATATGTATAGTAATTTAGGTGACACAGACAATGCTGCTTTGGTTTTCAATGGCATGTTCAATAGAAGTTTGATTTCGTGGAATACTATGATTTCAGGATACGTTCAAAATGGTTTGATACCTGAATCTTTTGCACTCTTTCGTAGACTAATCCAAAGTGGTTCTGGGTTTGATTCTGGGACCTTGGTGAGCCTTATTCGAGGATGTTCTCAAACATCTGACATGGAAAATGGAAGAATCCTCCATGCTTGTATTATAAGAAAAGGAATTGAGTCGAACATAGTTTTGTCCACTTCAATTGTTGACATGTATTCTAAATGTGGTGCCATAAAGCTAGCAACTATTGTTTTCGGAAGAATGGAGAAAAGGAATGTAATTACATGGACTGCCATGCTGGTGGGTTTATCTCAAAATGGCTATGCAGAGGATGCCCTTAAATTATTTTGTCAAATGCAAGAAGAAAAGGTTCCCGCCAATTCTGTCACTCTTGTTAGCCTTGTGCATTGTTGTGCCCACCTAGGATCCCTCAAGAAAGGAAGGAGTGTCCATGCTTATTTGATCCGGCATGGCTATGCATTTGATGCAGTTAATATGTCAGCGTTGCTTGATATGTATGCCAAGTGTGGTAAAATTCGCTCTGCTGAGAAGTTATTCAATAATGGATTCCCTTTAAAAGATGTTATACTATGTAACACTATGATTATGGGTTATGGAATGCATGGTCTTGGGCATTACGCTCTAGCTGTATATGATAGAATGATAGAGGAAAGGCTCAAGCCAAATCAAACAACATTTATTTCTTTGCTAACAGCTTGCAGTCACTCAGGTCTTGTTGAAGAGGGTAAGGCTTTGTTCAACTGTATAGAAAGGGATCATAATATCAAGCCTCAGGACAAACACTATGCTTGTCTTGTGGATCTTCTTAGTCGAGCTGGCCGCCTCAAGGAAGCAGATACATTGGTGAAACAAATGCCCTTCCAACCCAGCACAGACGTGTTTGAAGCTTTGCTCAGTGGCTGCAGAACCCATAAGAATATTAACATGGGGATACAGATAGCAGATAGATTAATTTCCTTAGATTACTTGCACTCTGGAATTTATGTCATGTTATCAAATATTTATGCTGAAGCAGGAAGATGGGAATCAGTGAATTACATACGAGGCCTCATGAGGATGCATGGTCTAAAAAAGGTACCAGGTTACAGTTTGATAGAAATAGGGAATCGGCTATACACATTTTTTGCTAGTGACGATTCACATCCTTGTTGGTCAGATATTTATCAATTATTAGAAAATTTGAGACTTGAGGTGGAGGCAGAAGGTTACATTCCTGATACTAGTTGTGTTCTTCGTGATGTAAATGAGCCAATGAAGGTTAAGTTACTCTGGGGACACAGTGAGAGACTAGCCATTGCATTTGGTCTTTTAAGCACTCCATATGGAAGCTTGATTAGGATCACCAAAAACCTTCGTGTATGTGTTGACTGTCATACTGTTACCAAATACATATCAAAAGTAGTTCAGAGGGAAATTATTGTGAGGGATGCTAATCGTTTCCATCACTTTGTTAATGGGAAATGCTCATGTAATGATTACTGGTAATGAGGACTTGCTGAAAAGCATTGAGCAAGTTACAAAAGCTACCTTAATGAGAATGAACACGACTAATGTCACACGTTTGGTACCCTTATATTCTTTACATGCTTACACTAAGAGAAATATAGTTATTTCATCGTTTAACTTTACCAACAAGTCAATTGTGTGTTGCATTTAATTTTTTTTTCAAAATGTCGTTATCGTAGTTGGAATCACTTTAGAAATTCCATACTTTGGTAGTTTTGTAGGTAACGTGGGAGTTGGTGAACTTCACAATCGTCTCAATTAGTTAATCATGGCAACAACATTAGAGCTCTTTTGAGAATGGTAAATTCCTCAAATCGCCTCTATTTGAATGTTGTATTTCGTTATTTGAAGTTTACATTTAAAAACTTTGTTTTATGTACTTTGTATGAACATATGAAACTAGGGGGACAATGGTGTAGTTTTTAAAAATAAAGATTAAAGGAAAGACTTGAATTTTAAATGAATTTTTTGGGTTAATATAATTTATTAAGAAAGACTATTAGGGAATATCTGCTTTTGTATACAATTGATTCCGTTATAATAAGTTTTTCCATTGATCTGTTTTTCAGTTGTATATATACTCTTGTATACTGATCTTTCATGCTAGGTTGATCAATAGTGTTTAGTGTTTCGTTTATGAGTGTTCTATTTTTCTCTCTTCAGAAACACTAATATGGTATCACTATAAAAAACAAAAAAAAAAAAAAACTTTTTTACTTTTA
>Ga0214543_1001435_pt1 | contig 45914 bp, 22 predicted proteins | sample CNSS2metaG_FD_160094 | JGI IMG/M metagenome (GOLD analysis project Ga0214543, IMG submission 160094) | Root nodule microbial communities from cowpea collected in UCLA plant growth center, Los Angeles, California, USA - CNSS2 | ecosystem: Host-associated > Plants > Roots > Nodule | place: USA...
AATCGCCAAAGTCAACACTCGACAGGAATTTCCATCAATTCCACCAAGGCCAACCTCCCAACACAGACCTCCAGGTTTAGGGAAAACCACAGAAACCTTCAACAAGATTATTCATGTTAAAACATGAAACCTAGGGGATTTGATTCCCACGCATAACATGACAAATAACAAAACAAATCCAAGCTCAAATCAAAGCTTAGATAAAACCTGCATATCACCACCCTAAGTTTCAGCATAAAACAAGGTCGACAGCCGACGGCAACCTATCACTAACTCGACTCCCTTGCCAATGTAAACAACAAAGTTGAATCAAACAATTCCAAACACATATTGGAAAAAATCAAACAATTTAGACATTGAATTGGAAGGACAAAACAATGGAAAACATCCTGCCGATTCAAAGCAAGAAATTAAATACTAAAGAACAAAGACAATCATCCACGTAGACAAACAGGTAAGCAGACATGGAATGGAATAATAAGAAAAACATGTTAAAGATTAAAAGGGTAAATAGGTAAGTAAACATGGTATTTAAAAGACAGTCCCAAACGCTGATTTCGGCCTCAACATTGCAATAGAAATTATTTGTCTGAAATCTTCTGTAACATAAAGGATCGCTGTGAACCCACAACAGCAATTTCAAAACTTGCATGTAAATAACATTGTTTCGAAAAGGATTGAGTTGCTTAGAGAAATAATCAAGTCTATGGTTCTCTCTATATTTCAAAAGATAAGAACTAATGATTAAATAAAGGGAAATTACCTTCCATATCTGCTGAAAGCACGCTCCAGATCACGGGAACGGGTGTTATGGGACAAGCGTCCCACATACAGGCGTGTATTGTATTTATCATCATAGCGAGGCATCGTTTTTCCTTCTAGCTCTACAATATAAACAAATGAAATTTTGAGAGTAATTATGAAAGCGGCCACACAGAGACCCCTTCTGTCGACAAAAAAAATGACTGAAATTGAAATAAAAGGGAATGGATTGGGAAAAAATAATTGAATTTTAAACATGCAATCAATTTCAAAACCTAGGTCGCAGAAAACAAAGAAAACGGTAAATTATTACATGAGAAATTGATGAGAAAGATGAAAAGAAAAATCCAGAGAGAAAATCCTATAGAGCCAAGAACCAAAAGTGGTGAAAGGCGAATCGAACAATTGAAAGAAAAACGGTAGAGAAACGTTACCTCGGAGCGAATTGGTGTTTCTGCAGAAGCCTAACCCCTCTTTCAAAGTGGATCAGCCTCTCTCCGATTATTAATTTATATGGGACCTCTGCCACACATCTCCATAGTTTTCTTTTGTTAATTGGGCCAGAAATTGGCCTTTCCTTGGAAATTAAAACAGGTGTATTTCTCCTTTTGTACCTCCAACTTTTCTTCTGCAACCCCAACTTTTTTAAATTTTAATTTTTATCAACACCTCTTGATACCAAATTTCGACACCCATTATATAAATTATATAAATATGTATAACGAAAGTTAACATCCACAAGAATATATGTATATCAGATGTCAAAATTCATGTATATATATATATATATATATTATATATTATTCTTTACTTTTCTTTATTTACTTAATTAAAATTTAATTTAATTTATTCTTAATACATTAAATAAGAAAAATTAAAAAACATATATATTAATATTTTATATTTAAACATTATATTAAGAAAAGTTTAAAAATAGCAAAATATGTAAATTTAAAAAAATTAACATTAAAAAATGAAAAACAAAAAATAATAAACTAAAGAAAAAATAATTAAAATTAAAAAATTAACCTTCAAATAAGAAAAAAAAAAAATAAAAAATAAAATATATATATATATATTTTTAAATTAAAAAAATATATAAAAAAATATATAAATATATATATATATATATATATATATATATATATATATTATCAAATTTTGAGATCCAGTAATTTTTTTAATTGGATTTCGAAATCAAATATCTTTTGTTTTAGGATACATATTAGTGAGCGTGATAAGAGTCAAAAGGTTATTTTACGAATTTTTTAAAAGTTTGGAATTTTGTATATTTATATATATATGTATAATAAATTACTTAATAAATTATGAGTAATTTAAACTGGGACAAAAGATTATGTATATACTTATCTTTATCTTTATATTTAATTAATAATATCGGTTATTACACGTATCTATAATACATATATTCTGTCAAAGTTTTAACAATATTCATAGACGAATTTATTTTTCAGTTTCATTCAAATCGATATCTTGAAACACCATCGATATCTTGAAAACCGACATTTGAAATTTGTAAAAGATTCCGTGTAAGCATTAATTTACTACAAAAAGAATTAACACAATATCACGAATTTGACATAATTAAATGTCGTTTTATCACTCCTAATGGATTTGTGGTGGAACAGTCGAAAACTTCAAAAGCTATAACTGGGATATTGGTGAGGCACATGTTAAGATGGAATACTGTTTTTTTTTTTTTATTTACATGTGTATAACATCGTTAGGGTGGACATGTTCGTTACTTAATTTTCTAAATTTGGTTGTGATTGTATTATATATTCAACCAGTATTATTTTTTATCTTATAATTTACCCTACATTATTAATTATTAATTAGACGTATTTTTTATTCTGAAAACTTAATTAAAAATAAGTAAGATAAAACTTATTAATCGAGGTCATGTTGATTCGGTCTATCACTAACGCATCACTAACAGGAGAAACCGAGCTCATTTGTGTATTAAAACGAAATGAAAATCTTCATTGACTAACTAATTTTTATAATTTATTCAAATAATTGTTAATGTTTTAATTATATGGTAATAATTAATAAATGATACAAGTATAAGAAAATTAAATTATAAAATTATTATAATTTGTTATATATATATATATTCTTGAAATATATAATATAAAAAATATATTTTCAATTTAATTTTTTAAAAATACAAACTCACAAAATCCGTCCCACTACAAATCCAACTTAAACCACCCTCTTAATAAAATCAATCTGTAGTAACTTTCTCCAAAAACATATTTCCTAATTTTAGTTCGTACTAAAAAATACACTACTATTTTCTCATTTGCAAAAATATTATAAATTTTGTAAACTATAGAAAATGCAAAAAGACCTTGAAAAAATTAAAACACGGGTGCGACACGATTTCCATAAACATCTACAAATTTATTTCACGAGAACATTAAATAGAAAAGTAACAACACAATAACACAATCTAATTAACAAGGATTTTAGAGTGAAAAAGTTTACACAATGTAAAATACAATAGCAATTTTTCAAGCGATACTATTCACATCCTAACATCGATGTCAAAATACAATAACAATACATGATAGAGTACAAAATCCTAACTCGACTAAGGTAGTTTATCAACAGTTATAATTGTCTAATTAAAGCAACATAGAAAAAAAATAGATAAACCTCAAGATATTTCGAGTTGAAGGGCTTCAAAACATACAAGATATAAATTTCTAACAATAATTTATAATGGTTTAAAATATCCCAACCCTTGAAACCAATTCATGCACCATATTCTATCCATGACACACAAGCTAGTTGAACAGCAAGAATCTGAATAATAGCATGCATACATAAAATGTTTTGATAAACAAAAATCACAATTAAACAGGAGTGCAATTTATAATCCAGATGTAAACTGGGCCAGTCCTGACCTCTTATCAAAAAGCACTATCTAAGGTGACTGTGAGCGACGATGGTTGTCATCATCTTCATCAATGGGGCTCCTGTCATCCCTAGGGCTCCGGGTGGGACTTCGGCTACGCCCATTAGATTTAGGGCTATCATAAGCCCTCTCATTGTGGTTCCTTGAAGGGCTAGCAGGGCTTCTACTTTTACCTCTTGGACCATCACTGAAGTCAGATCCATCTCGCTGGGTCACCAACCTATCTTCATTACGGGGAGATATGTCACTTTTCTTCTGTGGGCTGCCACGCTCAGGTGATGCACTATGATCCCTTATCTTGGAGGGTCGAGGACTCCGTGACCTATCTTCAGAAACTGGGCTTCTTGCTCTTCTCACAGGAGATCTCGATCGACTGGCAAGAAAAATAGGTGACCAAAATTCAGCTTACAAGCTTTTTACGAAAGAAGTACTACTGACAAGTGAGACAACACTCAAATTGCAGTACTATTGCATCAGAACACAAACAATAGGATTAGAAATTATTAGAACCCAACCTGTAGCTGCGCTCACGACTGTAGCTCCGATCTCTGCTTCTCCCACGACGAGGAGAATATGACCTGACTGGTGATCGTGAGAAACTCCGTCCACGCCTGCTGCTACAGAACAGCTCAAATTGACATAAAATATTTAAAACTCAATAAGAAAACAATAAACAAGTTAAGGACATATCAACACAATGTAGCAGAGGTGTATGGAAGCAAAACGAGAACTTACCTCAACTTTTTGGGACTGTTCTTACAGTTCTTCTCTATATGACCTCTTTCACCACAGCGGTAGCATTTGTTCTTCCAATCCCCAGCTTTGCAATCTCGGGCCCAGTGACCATCAATGCCACAGTTAAAGCATCGTCCAGATCCAGGAGGTGGACCCCGACCCAAGTATTCACGGGAACCACGAGGACCCTGATCATATAGAGATCAGATTAAAACAAATTAACAAGAAATATAATAGCCCAAGTATTAGCTTGTAGATTCTACAGAATAAATTCATATATGCCACAATAAAATCCAACAACCATGCATTAAATAAACACTATAGACAATAAAAAAACCATCCCAAAGACGAACTACTAAAATTGAGAAGACCAAATCATAAGAAAAATATCATTAGAGACATTTAAGTAGTTCCTACCCCCTTAGCAAATTCAACAATAATACGACTTCCTTCAAAGTCACGGCCATCCAAGTTAAATCTAGCATCATCCGCATCTCGAGGATCACTAAATTCCTGTTCAAAATCTGTCAGTAACAAGCCACTGAAGTAACAGAATCTTACCACCATTTACAACCGAATCCTCTGAGCAGACACTAATGGCCACCTTGGAACAAAGGCACGACGAGCAATGGAAGTCAACAAAATAAATAAAAGACAAAGAATGGAATGAAAACTTACAACAAAGGCGAAATCGTTCTTCATATCCACACCTCGAACTCTGCGGAAATGGTTTCCAGAAACAGTAAGGCCATCATTACTTAACTACTGGAGCTGTATACAACGCCCCTCAAAGACGGACTAAACACCAGTTTGTGATTGTTGCCATTTCCATAAAAAACACGCAATAACATTACAGAAAGAATCGCCAAAGTCAACACTCGACAGGAATTTCCATCAATTCCACCAAGGCCAACCTCCCAACACAGACCTCCAGGTTTAGGGAAAACCACAGAAACCTTCAACAAGATTATTCATGTTAAAACATGACACCTAAGGGATTTGGTTCCCACGTATAACATGACAAATAACAAAAAAAATCCAAGCTCAAATCAAAGCTTAGATAAAACCTGCATACCACCACCCTATGTTTCAGCATAAAACAAGGTCGACAGCCGACTGCAACCTATCACTAACTCAACTCCCTTGTCAATGTAAACAATAAAGACGAATCAAACAATTGCAATCATATCTCAGATAAAGTCAAACAATTTGGACATTGAATTGGAAGGACAAACCAATGGAAAACATCCTGCCAATTCTAAACAAGGAATTAAGTAATAAAGAACAAAGGCAATCATCCGCATAAACAAACGGGTAAACAGACATGGAATACTAAAAAGAATGTCAAAGATTAAAAGCAAATAGGTCCTTTAAAAAACGGTCCCAAACGGTGATTCCGGCCTCAAAGCTACAATAGAAGTTTTTTCTATCGCCATGAATCCACAACCACAATTTCAAAACTCCCATGTAAATAACATTGTGGATTGAGTTGCTTGGAGAAAAAATCAAGTCTAGGGTTCTCTATATATTTTGAATGATAAGAATTACCAATTAAAAAGAAAAATTACCTTCCATATCTGCTGAAAGCACGCTCCAGATCACGAGAACGGGTATTGTGGGACAAGCGTCCCACATACAGGCGTGTATTGTATTTATCATCATAGCGAGGCATCGTTCGTCTACTACAATATAAACAAATAAAATTTTGAGAGTAATTATGAACACTACATAGAAACAAAAACTAAGATTGAAATAAAAGGGAAATGGATTATGAAAAAATAATTGAATTTCAAACATGCAGCCAATTTCAAAACCTAATCACAGAAAACAAACAAATCCGTATATTATTACATCAGAAAATTCTGTGAAAGACGAAGAGAAGCAGCAAGAGAGAAAATCTGATAGAGAGGAAAACCAAAAGTAAAAAAGGAGGCAAATCGAACAATTGGAAGAATAAGAGAGTTGGGAACCTATACCTCGGGGATTGGTGTTTCTGCCCAAACCTAACCCTTTCAAAATGGATCTGCTTCTCTCCGATGATGAATTTATACAGGACCTCTGCCACATATCTTCCTAGATTTTTTTTCTCTGTTAATTGGGCCTGAGTTTGGGCTTTTCGTGAAAATTAAAAATGAAAGAACAAAACACATCATCTTCAAGATTTTATATTTGCCTGATACTTCGAGTAATACATACTCTTTATTTTGATATGGTAATTTTCGTCCTTGCTTTTATAAAATTTGTAATTTTTTATCTCAGTTTTTTTTTTATTTTTGATAATTTAATCTTTATGTTTTAGATAAGTTTATGTTTATATGTTTGTTAATTACATGTAACTTTATTCAATTTTATGTTTAATTATATATAATATTACTTTGGCCATGGACAAAAAATATATAATATTCGTATTGTATGGGATAATTGAAAAAATATATATAACCTATGACTACTTATTATCAATATAAGTTGATAATGATTTAATATGCTTTTAGAAAATAAAATTGAACAAGTTACTGATAATTAATATATATATATATATATAATTAGAGAACAATATTACAAATAAATAAAAAATATAAATATTAAATTTGCAAAAAGAAAAATAAATTTTAGGAACCAAAAATTGTTTATTTTTTTCAAATACTACGATCAAACTTACATTTTTTTTTATTGGCTGAAATTTTTAACCTTATTAACAATATTTGGTGGACAAATCTGTTTTTACTTGTAATTTTTTTATATACCACTTAAATAGCATTTTCACTTAATGTTTCTTAAAAAACTAGATTTAACTTCTAATCTTTTATATTCATTCATCCTTAATCTCTAAATTATTTAATAAATTATCTTTTAATCTTGTAATATAATATAAATATTGATAATAATAATAATAATAGTAATAATAATAATATATAACTGTTATTATTATCTTGTTTCATTCATAAGATATAATTTTTAAGTTTTATATAAGAAAGCTTGCTTACCTTTATATTGCATCAAATATTCATTATAGTTAATAATAATTAAGTATGGACTCAGAAAAGGATTTAATGTTGTAAGTAATATGAGGAATGGACTCAATAAAAACAATTGATTTAATAAAAACAAAAATCTATGACATGTAGACATGTATAATGTACTGTTCTCGAGTTTTCCTAGACAAGCAAATAAAATTTCTAACATATATTCTAAATTTTTATTTCTTAAATAATTTCTTTTTTCTATAAATTACTAAAAAGAATTAAAAGTGAATTTTTTTTATAAAATAAAACAAACTTGTACATAAATTATAAATTTAAATTTAAAAAATATATATAAAAGAAATTTTATAAAAAATAAAGTATGTATAAGTTGATTTTAATCTATATGAAAAACTAATTTCAATTTTATTTATTTTTCTTTTCTGAAAGGACCTTTTACAAAATTTCATTTAAAATAATTATAATATCTCCAATCAAATGATTTATAGAGTTTTGAAGCTTAATATAATTTCTACCTGGTAACTTTATTATTGTATCTTATTTTAAATCCTTAAAGATGCAAAACTATTAAATAGAAGATTTATTAGTTACTTCAGCACATGTTGTGGACACATGTTTTGGTGTTAATTATGGTCACATGTTCTTATTTGCATTATAGTTTTTCTTATTAGGACTTACTAATTGTATATAATTGCAATTGTTTTTCATGTATATATAAGATATTGCATTTATTTTCTTTTATATATATTGTATGTTTTGTTTTTTTTCTTTTATATTAGTACAAAAATCTTATCTAAGATAGTCCTTCAGACAAATTGAACCTATAAGCCTAAAACATAAAATAATTAAACCAGTGATTTCTTCATGAAATTCAGTAAAATATAAATTACTTTAAACTAATTGAGCTAAATACATCTCTAAGTCCAACAAATAAAATAACTAAAATAATTTACTACTAATATGTCTTCAATAAACTATGCATAAGTTTCAAAAGAGGGAATGAGAAAGAAAAAAAAAGTAAAGAAGGGAGGTCTTCCTAAAGAAAAATTCTTGATTCCTAAATTAATAAGAATTAAATGATAATAATGGAAAATATAATAAATATAAATGAGATAAATGTTACTCCCTGGTGATATTTTTATATAGACTTTTAGTCTTCAAATAAAAAATTTAGATCTTTCACATTCTAACAAGCAATTTTTTGATGAATCATGCATAAACTTGATGGTTTATATTTGAAAAAACATTTTTCTATTAGTTCCTTCATAGCACCATATCTCATTGAATTTAATAGTCCGTATATTCTACTAGTAAGCATACGTAGTTTCATTTGAAAGAAGAACTTCACCAAATATAACAATTTATGAATGAAAATTTGTACTTGAAAATATGACCATTGAGTTATTATACTTAGTCTTCTTATATATTTAATATTAAGGCTCCTAATCGCTTCTATATATTATTATAAAAGAAGATAGGAGAGCGAGTGACATTCATGTTTGTTTTTGCATATTATTGTTGATGTGTTGCGATGAATTTGGGGAAGAGATCCAAATTTTCGTCCCTCTTGGTTGAACAGATTTGAAGAGAAACATTTTTCATTTACTAAATTAACTCTTTTACCTTCTTTTTTTTATATTTCTCACTCTATTATGTATTGGCTGTATCAAATATTGCAAAATTTAAAAGGACATTTGAAAAGTACTATGATGTATTGCAAAGCCTATGGGGATACGCTACCATTAAAAGGGATCTAATCCTATATTTGTTAAAATCGATCCTTGTGTGTAAATTGGAGAGGGATTTGATCCCATTTTTATGCAGATTCGATCTCATGCTTCGAAACATTATTAAAATATATTATCATAAAAAATATTATTTTATTAATTTTTATAATTTATTTTTTCAATTTTAATAGTAAAAAAATAACAAAACAATTATAACTTATACAAATACCAATTTATATTACTTATTATATAAAGGGCAATATGGTAATCTACCTATTATTTTTATTAATTTTTTTTTAATTTATCACACCACTCACAAATTTTACTTCCAAATCTATTCACTATCACTTCTAAATATTTTCAAAAAAACAACACACTATTCACTCTGGCATCCGGTCAGACCCATTCACTTTCTCTCTCTCAAATCCATCTATTTAAGTGAACATGGCCTAAGTGTCCTCTCTCTTTTTTATCCACTAAAACAAAATTATTTTTTGGATGTTATAAATAATCTATGGACTTGAGTTTTATTATTATAAATGGACCCCAAACACAATGAATTAAATAAGCATAATTTAGCTCACATCAAATAGTCAATAATCTTCAAATATAAAATTGGTGTTTACATGAACATATTAGCATCTAATTTAGCATGTTATTTCACTTTACTATTTGACTATGTGAAAGGTCTGTGATATTTTCCTATCATTCCACATTAAATGTTTTTTATTCCTTATTTCAACTTTATTAACTTAAAAATTGTCACTTCCTAATCCCAAAACATAACACTTCCAAATTAATATGAATTTTATATCGAGAATATAATGTTTAGTTCTAAACCATGAGTATTTTTTTATACTAATACGGTTGTGATTATCATTCAAATCTATAAATAAGTCTTGGTTACATTTCACCATATACATTGTATACATAGGGAAGATCATCATAACATACTAGGTATAAACACGTAAAATATCTCAAGGATATTGAAGGCAAATAATTTAATATTCAATAAAAAATCCACTAAAAAGAATTGTACATTGTTATTAAAATAGACATAATCAAACTTAATTCTTAAAAAAATAATAAACATATAAATATCCCAAAATAAGAAAAAACAATCTTGTAATAACAAACATAAACCTATTATATCAAGGATCTGAAAACTAGAAAAAATATGTAAAATATTTTATAAATCAAGATCTTTAGAGAAGAGAGAAATACAGAGAAAAGATGAGAATGAGAGAAGAGACGTGAGTTAATGTGTCTCCACAGAAGGCATTTGGCACCTATTTGTAAGTGTAGAAGGGGTTTACTCATGATAAAAGCCAATAATGTGTAGGAAGTCTAAACTAATGCCCTATCTTATTTTGTCATAAGTGTGAACTTGAATTCCTCAAAACGCTATTCGTAGACATTGAACTTAGTCTTAGATACATAAAACGACAAACATAAGAACGAATGTGTGAATGCATGATAATCGTTCATTTGAAAAGATGAACTCCAATTATTTTGGGTTGACATTGTTAGGTTGGGAAAATAGGGCTCGTAGACTTGTACAAGAGACAAATGATTGACAGACAAATTGTGAATCAGTTTTCATTCCGTTCTTCAAACAATTTGAAAAATCGATTCTTCCAAACCAAATGATTCACTTGTAGTAAACATTAAACTCAACTTGAGATACATGCAACAATACCAGAAACAAGAGAATAAGATGGGAATGAAAGATAACCATTCTCCTTAAATATGAACTTCAACCGGTGCTTATTCAATTCCTAAAATAAGTGTGGTTAAGGATACTTTGATATTGTTTTGGTAAAATTTTAGAAATGGGATTCGTTGGTTCAGAAAAGGGAGTTCGATTCATGGAGAAAATACGAACGATTTGAAAAATGAATTGGGAACTGGGATTCATTTTGTTGCTTCTGTAATGGTTCTGCCATTTAACACGTTTTAATAAGGAAATAAAACATGTAGAGTACATACTCGAATTCATTTATGTATTAGATAGTTTAAATGCAGAGAGTAATTGAGATTGTGATAAAAAGAGTGTTATTATTGAAATAAATAAGGAGCAGAGTGTTGGTTCCATTGACTACCTCCTCTTGTTTCTGCTCCCAAAGAGAAGCGTCAAATAAAAGAGGAAGCGAAAGAAGAATCCCCATGCAACCGTGATCCAGAAGCAGCTCCATTTGTTCAGCTGCGTTATCCCCTGCTGCTTCAGCACATCGGCGCCGGTGATCACGCAGGTGGACCTGGTGATGTTCATGCCCAGCGTCTTGCTCATGCTCTTAAGCAGCTCCACCTTCAGCGTCTCCGGCACCATCCCCAAGGGCGTGTTGTCGAACATCTGAATCCCCCTCACGAAGCACCTGGGAGAGTTAACGTCGAACTCGTTCTGCAGCACTCCCTCGTACGGGTACTTCACCAGCGACAGGTAGTGGAACCATATCCAGTAGGGAGGGATTCTGTCCCTGCTGATGAAGAACCCGCTGAAGAGAAGAAAGTACGCCAAGATCGCAACCACCACCGTGAACCCTATCATCACGTGCGACACCACTCCCGAGAGGAACGTCACGAAGGAGCTTCCGGCCCAGAAGGAGGCCACGATCACCAGAAAGTAAAAGAGAAAGCCCGAAGAGCCGCCCGCCAGGCCCACGGCCCAAAAGGTGGTGGCCGCAAAGGCGAAAGAGAGAAAGAGCAGGGAAGGGAGTGAGATGATAGCGTGTGAGAGGACGTAGGAGGAGCGACGGTAGGCGTTGTAAGCTGTCTCCCTCATGAAGATGTAACGCTCTTGGAGGAACACTGGGATGGCTTCGGCGCAGGTGTAAAACGTCGTGGACATGGCGAAGGCGAAGAACCCCACGCGCTCCTGAACTCCTTTCGGAGAATCATCCAGGTGCCAGAAGATTGTTGCCAAGATTACCCCCGTCACAAGAACTGCACCCAAACGAATCCCGAATAGCTCTGGCATCCTCCGTGAGTTCGTCAGAGACCTTTTTCCTATCACCGCCATTTCCATCCAAAACGGATTCGCGAAGGCGGGAACGGAAACTGCCGCCGTTGAGTTCTTGCCGTTACCGTTAGCGCCGGACACCAGTTTCCCTCTGGAAATGCTAGCGCTGATTGCGTCCTTCAGAGATGGTTTGGGCTTGTGGTCATTCTGGGACTGGACCGAGTTTTTTTCTTTCAGCTGCCACGATTTGTTGAAGTCCACTAAACTCTTTGTTCCACCGGGTTGTTCTTCCAGTTCGCGAATTAGGTCGAGCGCGAATTCTGTGCGGTTTTCGTTCTCCGGTATGGGGTGGCCGAACTCGGAGAAGAAGGCTGGGAGGTTCGCCGGGGAGCCGCTGTAGACGGTGTTACCGTGGGAGAGGAAGATCAAGTGGTCCAACAAGCCTAAGATTCTGTAGCTAGGTTGGTGAATAGACATGATGACGATGCTTCCACTCTGAGCGATTCGCTGCAGCACTTTCACCACCATGAAGGCGCTGGTGGAGTCGAGGCCCGAAGTTGGTTCGTCGAGGAAGAGCACGATGGGATCGTGGATGATGTCGATTCCGATGGAGACCCGGCGGCGTTCGCCGCCAGACACGCCACGGTGGCCCTCGTCGCCGATGACGGTGGAGGCAGCGGAGCGGAGGCCGAGCTGGTCTATCAAGGCCTGGACGCGTGCTTTCTTCTTGGATTTGGAGAGGGAGCGAGGGAGTCTGAACTCCGCTGCGAACATGAGCGTCTCTTCGACGGTGAGCATGGGGAAGAGGAGGTCGTCTTGCATGACATAAGCGGAAATCACCTTTAAAAGACTTGAGTCTAAAACTTCGGCGTTTAGTGTGACTGTGCCTTTGAGGCTTTCCTTTGAGATGCGGTTGGCGAGGGCGTCGATGAGAGTGGACTTGCCAGAGCCGCTGGCGCCGAGGACGGCCATTATCTCGCCGTCCCTGGCCTCGCCGGAGATGTCGTTGAGGAGAGTCTTGGTGCCGCTGGGTTTAGTTTCGTGGTCGGGCGGGGAAACGGTGGTGGTGGGAAAAAAAGTGAACTTGCGACGAAGCTTGACACTGTAGGTTAAGTTGGAGAAGGAAAGGACAAAGGGGTGGGTGGTGGAGGAAGAGGAGAGGTCAAGAACATGGTGGGGTGGTGCAAGTGGTTCAGGTGGTGCGTCGTTTTGGGCGTCTTGGACGCGTTTTAGGAAATCGGCGAGGGTGCGGGATCGGGTTCGGGTTGTGGGCGGGTTTGGGAGTTGGACCAGGTCCATGGATTGATTGAAGAAAGGAAGCCTGTCGTCGAGAATAGTGTTGGGTTGCGGCGGCGGCGGAGGCGGCGTTAGACGAGACATTGGTGTGGGGAAACTCTATTAAGCTGAGAAGAGTTGGGTTTCTTCGCACCGAAGAAAGTTTGGCGTTTGCCCAATTTATAAGAAGAACTGCATTGCAATGCATGGCTCGTTCATCACACAGGCACGCTAATATTAAAATATTAGTGAACAGAATTTTTCAGTATTGTTATATTTATATTATTTATATTACATATATACACGCACATAGTGATAAATTAGTATTATTTTATGAAAAGCAGGAAATTGGCAATGCGTCAGCCTTAGGGAAAAAAATGGAGAATGGATCCAATGGTTAGTTTTTCTTGTTGATGTTAACAAAATAGTTAATTGGATTGTTTGGTTGTTGCATTTTGGTTTAATTTTGGAGACGTGGTGGAGTCATGAAAGTCTGTGAGGAAGATGACCAATCTTTTACATATAATTTCTTAAAAGCTGGTTTGATATGTTGGTTACAGCAAATTGTTATCTGAGTCAACTCAAGTGATAAAACACAAACTGCGTGCAGTCAATTGCTTGAAATTCATTTATTATTTGTTAAATCTAAATTGTGGACTCAGACACAAAAAGTGGTTACCAAACACGTCCTAATCCATTTTCGCCTTCTGCACGCATTCGTTTCTATACGAAACCAAAAGCCCACCCTGTTATTAGACCCACCAAGTTCATACGTGGATGGCCCTTGTTGGACAATAATTTTCTTCAACATTTTAAAAATATTATAATTTATAGCGTTGTTATTCGATTCAAAATTATAATTGTAAAAAAATAAATTTTTAACTACTAAATTTTCATAATTTTTTCCAACATTATAACTATAAAAATTAATTTTTCATTTTTTTTATTTCTTTATATTTTAAAACTATTTAAAAAATATCATTTCAATTTATAAGAAAAAGTACATTCCTAATGTAGGTATGGATGTTATATCTAACACACTCGGCTTCCAAAGATGAGAGAAGAACATTTGTGGAAAGAGCTTTGATTGTTTTTTAACAACTTAAATACGACTTATATTTTTTTTAATTGTTTTAATTTAGTTTTAACATTTTTTAATTGGTCCAAATTTTCTTTAATTTGTTTTTTAAATATTGTTTAAATAGTTAATAACATGTGATCAGGAAATGTTATATGTCAATTGTTGATATTTTTTTTTCTTAATTAAAAAAATTATTCACATGTCAAGTCATCGTGTTAAGTGTCAAGTTGTCGTATCACATGTCAGTAGTTATATCACTGTACTAGTAGTCTCGGTGTCATGTGACAATGTGTTTTTATATTTGTTATTTTGATTTAATTCATTCCTTTTATTTTTTTTAAATTGAGCAATTATTTGCATCTCCAAATTAATACCAAATTTAACTTTTACATAAATATTGTTTTGATATTTTTATTAATCACATTTTTATTAAACATTTTTTAAATTATTTTTATATCAACTAATTATATTATTAGAATATAATTTCTATATTTATTTTGATTTTTCTATATGTAGTAAATAGGATTAGAGTTGACTTAAAAATAATGAAAAGTTTTCCTTCTAATTGTAAATGAACTCTAACCCTATTTTTTAAGCAAATCTAACCCTATTTTAAACCAACTTTAACATTATTTTTTACATATAGAAAAACAAGCGTAAATCTAATAACTATATTAAAATAATATAGTTAAAATTGATTTAAAAAATATATTTAATAAAAATCGAACTTTAATAAAAATATCACTATAATATAAGATAAAAAAAATAAATTGTCACATTATTCTTTGAACTTAATAAACATCATGCTTCCTAATCCCAAAACCACAACACTTTCAAATTAATATGAATTTTATGTTGAGAATATAATATCTAATATTCTAAACCATGAGTATTTAGTTTATACTAACACTAAGTTTGCCATTATCGTCCAAATCTATAAATAAGTTTTGGTTACACTTAACCATATACATTGTAGACATAGTGAACATCATCCTAACATATTAGGTATAGACACGTAAAATATCTGAAGGATATTGAAGGCAAATAATTTCATATCCAATGAAAAATTCACAAAAAAAGTATTGTTCATTGTTATAAAATAGACAAAATCAAACACAAATCTTAAAAAAAAAATACAATAAATGTATAAATATCTCAAAATAAGAAAAACAATACTGTAATAAAAACATAAATGTAATTTAAAATATAGTGCTAAAACAGGGAAATAATTGGAACTGAGATTCATTTTGTAGTTTAAGCTTAATTATAAAAGTCCGAAGTAGATTTTTATTACCCTTTCCAGAAATGCATGTTGAATGAGGTGAGAGAGAAGAAGGGATACCCATTCACAATTTTTGGAAACAACAGAAATGGGTTATAAGATCTGATCTTAGAACAAATTGATGCTAAATGACACACTCCAACACTCCACCACTTTTATATATTTTTCGTCACAACTTATGGCACGTCACTACTGAGGGTATCCATCCATCCACCTACATTGCAATTAACTACGTTTGAAATTTTAATACCTTTTTTCGTTAAAATTGTTCTCTATTTTTTAAACTGTAGTTATAAAAATTAACCATTTGAACTCTATGTTCATATATTAAGTTAAAATATACATTTTTAAATTTAATCTCAAGGATAGATTGATGATCTAGAGATTGTAAACTCTCGGTTTCTAGTTTAGTAAGATTTTTAAGAATAATTTTACCAATAGACGTTGAATGGAAATTTTGAATATAATTTAAAGATTTTGACAAGCAATAAAGTATGGTAAAATAATTTTTAAACGTTAAAGGTTACTTAGGTATAGTATAATGCGACACTGCATACAGTAGTAATTATATAGAAGTTGGGATAAAAGAAATTAAAGGGTTAATATTAAAATATGATAGGTGTCGGGTGGAAACAAATAAGCTTGCGATTAGCTGACACAGATTATTGTACTTTAGCGTTTTCCAAAATCTGTAAAAGCTCCACTTGTGAAAAAGTGTGTGGCAGGTTGCACGAGGTTGCGCTGGGAACCAACCACACCTAAGCGTTGTGCAGTTTAAATATTATTCGCTGTCTGCTTCAATCTCCCCAGATGCCAAGCAGAAGGGTCTAGTTCCATTTTTGACTTCGTACCCCCAAGGGAATAACAACTGCCAACTGGCACCTCAAGATAGTACATATCAGAAAGTACCTTGCAGAGACACCGCAAAATCCCTATCATCAAACTTTAAGGCACATACGCCAGTATTAGTTACTCCCTGCTCACTACTTCAGCCCAATTTTCCCACGGAGAAAAAAGTGATTCCAAGTTGTTGCATAAACGATATGCATCAAGAACAAAGAGGATGGAAATTATCAACATCCAATTTTAGGTTTGGTATAAAATTCCACTAAAACAAATAAGCAGAAGATGACAGATTTTTCAGTAAGATAAATGTGAAGAAATCAAAGGTTTTTACCTTTTTTGTGAGAATCTTAACAATGTTCAAAGAACTGGGCAAAAGGAAAATAAAAGATTTAAAAAAAGGATATAGTGCACCCAATGAAAGTCCGGCCATCCCTCATTATAAAATGGGATGGAGACTACAGAAAGGCCTAAAATGACTAACTTAGGATTAATTGGCCATGAGGCCACCTCTTCATTCTCCAGTATATCATCGTCCATGTCGCTGAAGGTTTTAGCAACTTTTCTACCGACTACAGAAAAACGTCTACTCTGATTTTTGCTTTGGTTTTCTTGCAGCTGATGGTCGACGCCCACTTGTACATCTCCCCACAAATTTCAGAACCTCGTCAATCAGAATGACAGGCAGTGCAACAGCCAAAACCAAAAACCACTCGTTCAAGCTCAGGGGCACGATACCAAATACTTGTGCCAAGAATGGCACGTACAATATCAAAAAGTGCAGACCAAATGATACTGACATTGCTAGAAGAAGCCAAGGGTTGACCCAAGGGGGCATTGACAAAAGGCTTCCATCTTCAGATAGGGCATTGAGAGAGTTGAACATTTCAATGGCTACCAACACAGAAAGGGACAATGTCATAGCCTTCACTTTACCAGTGTGAAAGTAATCACAGGGGTTGTCAAACGTGATTGTTTTAGCACCAGCAGTGAATGGAGAAGCAGTGAAGTTCTTCCATGAGGAGCATTGATCCCAGTTGGCAAGTTGAGTATAAGTGACAAGAGTATGTCCATCTTCACTGAGGTCAATACCCAAGAAAGAACCGTGTGTATACCATATGATGAAGACACCAACTGTAGCTAATCCAACATAAATCCCAATAACCTGTCAAGTATAAAATCAGGGAGAAGATTAGAGGTAATTAATACACGTAAATTATCACCATAATAAAGCCCCAACGAAAGATACATGTGTGCAACAGAAAGAAAAAAGAAAACAAGGCAAATACCATATAGCGGAATAAAATCCACAAATTAATTAACGAGTCATCACTACGACGAGGAGGCTTCTTCATTATATCCTTATCTGGAGGATTAAATCCTAGAGCTGTTGCAGGGGGTCCGTCAGTGACAAGATTGACCCACAGAAGCTGGACAGGTATTAATCCTTCAGGAATACCTAGAGCAGCTGTTAAAAATATTGAAGCAACCTCGCCAATATTTGAAGAGATCATATACCTGCAAAATTAATTTATTACCACTTCAGGATAATATTAACTCCTATTTTATGAGTAGAAAAGTATCTTAAAATAGCAGCACGCATATAGGTGACTAACAAAAGTACATATCTAGAATGATGCTAGATCTCCATGAAATGCCGCTGAAGATTTTGAATGCTTTACAGTTATTATAAATAAATCTAGCAAAACAGGATTTGATCCAAACCCAACATAGCATCTCAGTTATTATAAATAAAATCGACACAGCTTAAAAATCCAGATTAAACCAAACTAATGCTTCCCACGTTTCTATCTTCGTTATTTTTCATTTTGTTTACTTGATATTCGTAGGAAAAAGCTCATGCATCACAATTGTACACTTATGATAGCAACATATGAACATGGTTCATGTATATCTCAGTTCCTTTATTAGAAATCTAATTGTAAGAGTGTAAACAACAACTCTGCACTGAAGACATTTCTCCCTTTTCTTTTGAGAGATAAACTAAGCAAATATTGAAAGATGTATTAATGCAGTAAATTATCGATATCTGTAGTGGTTTAGATGAATTTGTGGACAGGTCAATCGATCATTAAATTAGATCTTATATATGGCAATTGTGCGTCAACACAGAGCCCACCAATACAGAAAAAAGCCAATAGCAAGGTAACCACATCCCTTCATGCATGCATAAATTATTTAAAGACCATCAGAATCACCTTATGAAAGCCTTCATGTTATTGTAGATAGATCTACCCTCACCAACAGCAGCAACAATTGAACTAAAATTATCATCCGCCAACACCATATCTGAAGCTTCCTTTGCCACCTATATAGGATTAGCATAAGATAGAAGAAATGAGTTGCAAAAAATAAAACAATATTAACTGGCGTTCCTTAGTCCAACTAATTACAATTATCATTGAGAAAAGACCCAGCACTTCAATTTGCATCGAAACTCTACATCAAACTAAAAACACAAGCATTCCCGAGACTGCCTTAGAAAACCCAAATCAATCACCAATGTTCACTTGTTAGTAATGCACCAGAATCTGTAATATGATTACAATGAAAAAAGTACCTCAGTCCCTGCAATGCCCATTGCAACACCAATGTCTGCAAGCTTCAAGGCAGGTGCATCATTAACACCATCCCCTGTCATGGCCACCACCTCTCCTTCCTCTTTGAGCAGCCTCACAATTTCTTGCTTGTGCCTAGGTTCAGCCCTTGAAAACAAAAGGCCGCCACTCTGGTTCAAATATGCCTTTTTATCACGCAATTCCATAAAATCTTTACCCGTCAAACTTTTAGATGTAATGTCTTCATTAGGGGAAAATACACCTATTTCACGGCATATAGCTTCAGCAGTGTTCTTGTTGTCCCCAGTTATAACCATAACACGGATTCCAGCTTCTCGGCAGTCTTCAATTGCTTGGTATACTTCCTCCCTAGGGGGGTCCTAAGCATTCAATATTCAATTTCACAAAGTTACCACATTAACAAGATATGATGAAGATGATAAAACATGGCATACAAAACAAGAAGCTTAAAACTTACCCTCAATCCAACCAAGCCAACAAAAATAAGTTCACTTTCAATTGATGAATAATTGGAAGGATCAAGCAAAAGCTGGTGTGCTGGATGATCGTCACTACCACTGTAGTTTTCAAATTTGGGGAGCTCATCCTTGTAAGCAAATCCCAAACAGCGCAATGCGCTAGTTGACATTTCATGAAGTGCTTGCAATACAAGGTTCTTAGCATTATCATCCAGGTTCACTACAGAACCATCTCGCAACTGAATTTTAGTGCTTCTGTCTAACACGTTTTCCACAGCACCCTACCAAATATTAGGGACAAATGACGGTTAAAAGGATTTCCCAGTGGTGAGAAAAGGGAAACAAGAAACAGAAAGAACATAAGCATGCATAGGCTCATGTATGGATTGAGCAAAACATGTCTGCATTTTGGGGAGTTGGGATATTACCTATATTTAGTTAAACGTAATTTTAAAAAAAAAAATTATTAGTAAGTAAATGGTGATGCAGTAATAAATTTATTTTGGGGGAAGAATAAAAATACCTTACTCAAATAAAGATCTGAAAAGATTTGGTTTCAAAGAGATATGCTGCCTTTAATTTATTTTACAACAATGAGAAAACCACACGACAAAAATAATTGTATACACTTCCAAGTTAGCCAGTATTTCCACATAGATATTAATTATGTAATTACAGAACAAGGTCATATCATAGAAAACTGATAATCTAAATGAACTGTACAGGTGAGAGAAAAAGGTGACAAAAAGAGATAATACCTTAACTAGAAGCGACCTTTTTCCTAGACCAGAGTCCACAATGACGCCCATTGACTTCCTGTCACGGTCAAACTCAAGAGTAGCAAGCCGTCGGTCATGCTCATTCCACCATTCACAACAACCTACATTGAAATTTGAAGGTCAAGAAGCTTAATGTATTTATTGAATATGTTTTTGATACTAATTCATATTAAAAGCAACAACACTTGTTGATCTCATATATGTGGTCTTTCTGATAAGTTCTGAATACATAAACTCAAACAAATTAAAAAAAAAAAAAAACTTAATAGCAAGTAGCCTGTTTGCTAAAAACAATGCTTTACAAATATCCTTAAGCATTTTGAAAGTGGTTCCTGATGTATCAGAGGAGTCATCAAAATAATTTGCCTTGGTATATTTCACCACATTATTCTGTCAATAAACAAAATCAACTTACGCAGCAAGGTACTTGTGCTTGCCGACTGCGTAACCTTGGATCCTTCAGGATGGCCCATCTTCTCTACCAAAACCTGGAGTTCAAATAAAGAGTACAAAAAACTGTCAAACACCTTTACTTCCTAAAGCCGCTCAATACGTTCACACGGATGGATTAGTAAGAAAATAACAAGAGATGATGAAAAAGAACAACAAAAGCATTAGACAACTTGATAATGCTCACGCTAGCGCTCAAAGTGATTATTTAAATAGATACTTCCTACAGAAGCATAGCAAAATTGCAAACAGTAAATGAAAAATATTCCAAGATAAATAAAAAAGGGGTCCTACCTTTAAAGCTGCTTCAGTAGGCATTCCATGGGCGACGAACTTATGCTCTGATTGTGCGACTCCAGCATCATTACAGATAGCAGATATTTTCGCAATCGTCTGAAGATTGGCATCCAATCCTTCGGTCGGCCAGTTCTCAATTTGACCATCAGCTGGATTATACGTAGTTCCTTCAACCTTGAAGGCACGAAGTGTGTCCACATTATGGCCAATTGCGATTAATTTCGACACAGCCATTTGATTGGTAGTCAGTGTGCCAGTTTTATCTGAACAAATAACAGTGGTACAACCCAGAGTCTCCACGCTCGGTAGCTTCCGAACCAGGGCGTTCTTCTGGGCCATCTTGCGAGTACCAAGAGCCAGGCAAGTGGTGATGACAGCCGGCAAACCTTCTGGAATAGCAGCCACAGCCAGCGCCACAGCAATCTCAAAGTAATAGGTACACTTTTCAAATGAAAACTTGAAATTCCTGGGCCAGCCATCCACGTACTCCCATGAAAGGAAGTACTTAACATTGATGAGCCAAACCAAAATACATATAAGTCCAATTATCATGGTTAGGTTCTCTCCAAACTCGTTGAGCTTCTTCTTCAACGGGGTATCTTCCTCGCTCTGCGACGCCACATGTATCTGCGTATGCACCTTCCCAATTTCCGTGTCCATGCCAGTCTGAGTGACCAAGCAAAAGCAATGCCCGTTAACAACAGTGGTCCCCGCGAAAACCATACATCTCTTCCCCTGGATATCAGCATCCTCCTCCACACGTCTGTTGATCTTATTCACCGCCTCACTTTCTCCAGTCAGAGAGCCCTGCTCCAACCGCAAAGTGGAACTGATCAATTCCACAACGCGCATATCTGCAGGCACCTTATCGCCAACCTTGAGCTCCACGATGTCGCCAGGGACGAGCTCCTTCGCGGGCAAACTGGGGATTTTCGTGCCCTCTCGAATAACCACCGCGTGCTCCGACTGAATCTCTTTCAGCGCATCAAGCGCCTTCTCTGCATTGCTCTCCTGCCACACGCCAACAATCGCGTTCACGATTAGTATCAGGAATATCACCAGAGGCTCAACGAACGCAGTTATCTCCATCTCACCGCCTTCGTCTCCGTCGTACCAAGCGAGCACGAAGGAAATTATTGCGGCGGCGAGGAGAATCCGAACCAGCGTGTCGTTGAACTGCTCCAGAATCAGACTCCATATCGATTGGCCGTCGTGCTTCTCCAACTCGTTCAATCCATAGATCTTTTGCCGATTCTCGACCTCCTCCTGATTCAACCCCACTTTCACATTCACCTTAAAGTGCTCCTCGCACTCAGACACGTCCTTCGCCCATGCCTTGAAGATTTCACGATCCGAAGCCTCGGAACTCGTGTTCTCCGGTTTCCCATAATCTTGGCCTCCCCTCCCCATTCAGATCCGTTGAGAATAACCCTGGAGAAAACAATTTCCGTATTAAAAAACTGTTTCTCCCCTCAATTCATAAACGAATTAAGCAAATCTCAACAGAATCTATCGAACTATCGACGCAGCGATGCAATCGTTGAAATCGGAAACCCTAATTGCGAGATTCGCGAGCGCAGCAACCGCTTCGCGAAGAAACAGAAAAAAGAAAAACTGACGCTGTTAAACGAGAGAGGAAATCAAATATGAGATCCTTAGGAAGTGAACAACTGAGAAGTACGTGGTGTGTGAGTGTTTGTTAGTGTGAAGAAAACCCGGGGTTCGTTGGGGGGCTCTAGAATGGCGGAAGGGGCGTTGGTTTCTCGTGAGAACTGAAAGTGAGAAAGAGAAAAAGAGAAAGGGTGAAAGGGAAAGGGTTTTCAACTATAGAATGCTTCACGCATCGTACAATGTGCTTGCCCAGTAAGCTAACTAATGGAATTTGTGGCCCAACTTCTCACTCTAGTTTGTTTAGTGCGTGGCTTATGCCTAATGGTTATTACTTTTTTACTAGGGTTAATCACAATTTGTCAGGCGAAATTTCGTGGTACGATCGTCCCACATCGCCATACACCAAAACATTAACCGAAAATTCACATTGAAAAGTTCCAACCATGACTTGTCAGTTTTTCATTGGTCGCTCTTCCTTCCCATTGCCACGTGTCCTGTCCAATCAGCACTATTTCTGGGTTTCATCTCGAATCTTCTTCGATCAATACTTTTGACCGCTCAGAATAATTTTCTTTTTTTAGTATACATTGTTATTTATTTAATTTCATTAATTTAATATGTAATAATTAAATATTTTTACTTATCGCGTAATTATATCATAATAAATTTTTAATTACAATATAATAAACAAATATTACGAGGAATCTAAATCCAAATTATGAAGCAAAGATTTAAAGTATGTTTACTACTATTAACAAATTAATTAAGTAAGCAATAATTGAGAATCCTAGGGCGCAGTTTTAATGCGCACTTTCGTGGAATGTTCATCGTCACAAATATCTATGAATGGGCTACGAAGTCAAAATTACAGTGCTATGGGATTGGTAGAATTTAAACACCGAAGGGTTTGGTAAAAAGATTATGTTTAATTTTATTTTTTTCACACAGTGAACAGTGATGGAGAAAGGGAACAGTGTTATTATTTTAATGGAATACCAAAATGTGTATTATTTTAATTTATGAGTTAATCTCCAAAACTTATGTCATCTTTTATCAGAATGGGAAAGCATAACAGTGACAGAAACACAAATAAAATATAACGAAAAAAATATTAGTTGGATGTAAAAAAATGTACATTAAAACGAATAGGTTGATTTGGCCTAAAAGTTAGACGACATGAAGTTATTGTATCCAAAATTTCTACATAATGATTTAAATGTAGATTTAATTGGATTGATACCCACCAATATATAAATCATGACGTTAACTTTACTTGATATAAATGAGTATGCAAATAATTATTTAATAAAATAAATAAATATTGTTTTTATCCTTAGAGTTGTGCGGAGAGATCATAACAAAATAAATACTTTGAACTTTTACTCTTATTAAGCAATGCTTTTAAGATATTTGTTAGCATTTTTCACGTAATATATGAATCTTAGTATTGTTCATACTTAAATAAGTATAAATCTATAATTAAGGCAGATGATAACTAAGTATATTAGTATGAATATAATTATAATATATATATTACAAAATTATATACATATTTAAAAACAACTAAAAAATTTATATCACGAGGATATTTCAAACACGTAAAATAAACTTCTTTTAGTGTGTTTTTCACTATATGGTGTCTCTCTTGGTAGAATTTATGTGAGTTAATTATAAGTTGTGATATATAGTTGATGCTATTGATTTTGAAGAGTTGTTTTGAAATTATTAATTATGATTTATAAACGTATAAATGTGAACTTTTGATAAGTACTTAATGGCTGCAAACCCTACAATTTGGGTCTCTATATGGGTTTTAGTTTTGAGTGATGTCAGTGAAAGAACAATCCGGGCCCACTCAAATATTGAATTGGGAAATGAAAAGTCTAACATCAAGGTCGAGGTAGCTGAGTTGACCCGGATTCCAAATTCCAGGCATATGCTTTCACGAAAGCAACGTAAACAAAATAAAATAAATAACTTCGCAAAAAATTATCATTTCCTTTTACAAATAAAGTCCATACAAATAAAACTATGGCTATAAATTTTAAATCCATTTTTATTAAATCTAATTGCAATTCCATCACTTAATTATCATTTCTTGTTAATCGCAACAAAATGATTTCAATTTCAATGTATTTTTGTCATTTGTTAAATTGCAAATTTATCGCCTTTTCTAAAACACCACTTGTTTTATTACTAACATAATAATAATGAAAAATGTAAAAGTCATGAAACGTGAAAATTTGATTAAAATAGGACTAGTTGAGCTTTTCAAAAATTAATTAATTATTAAAAAAAAGTCTTCAGGTTAGTGATATAATTAGTGCAAAAACAAAATAACAATAATTAGGTTTAAATATTTGTGTTGACTTTAAAAGTGATAAATAATAATAAGTGGGAAGCAGTTAGGAAAAGGGCAAAACTAAATTTATTAAAATCATTTGGAACTAAATTTTTTTGTTCTTACAGATTAAAGTATTGTTGGTGATTGAAAGAAATGAAAAGTGGAAGTTGGTGTTTGGAAATTTATTTCACTTGAAAACCATTACTGAAAGGTTGTGAGTGGAGAGAAAAGACGAATAAGAAAGCATGGACTTTTGGGGGGCAAATTGCTATTTCCATTATTATGTTTTCCTTCTTGAGTTTGACTGTTTATACAGCAAACTCATCCGACCAAGGACCACTCTTCAATTTATGTGTTTTCATTGGGGACAACATTTTACTGTGTCTTGGATCAGTTTTTTTCAATCATCTTTTTCTTTGTGTTCTTAAAGGTTAAATAAATATGTGAGTGAAGTTAAAACAATGACTGCACATTGTTTCAATAAAATAAAGTAGAGAAACTCGATGGAAGCACGTCTTCTCCCCCAGAATTTAAAAACACATATTTTATAAATAAAAAAAAATTAAAAACTCTCCAAAACACCAAAATACAAATCTTACCAAACAAACCTACCCACCATGAATATAATAATATAAGAGCATGGGATAAAAGAATCTTGTCTTATTTGATTGGAGAAGAGGGAAAAAAGATGAAAAAAAAAATGAAAAAGTGTAGTTAATTATATTAAAGAAAATAGGGCAAAAGAACTCTGTAAATGAATAAAAATAAAGAATAAATGAGTGAAAAGTTGTGTATTATTGTGGTTGGTTTAAGAAAATAAAATATAATAAATTTAAGGGATTATAACAGAACAGTGCACTAATTAAATTTAAATATTGTATAGAATAATTAACTAGAAATGTAATGCACATTCAATTATGTGCTTATTTTAGCCAAATCAAGGATATAAGAATCTAGCTGATTATGTCCTTGAAAAGCATGTTAATCAGATGAATTTTGACTTATATAATTTATTACATGTCATATGTAATTAATTGTGTAAGTTTATATTGAAACAAAAGACTAAATATAAATTTATTTAATCAATTATGAACTATAAAAATATTAATAAAACTATACAAAACTCTTAACATATCTTTCTTGGTCTTTCTTCACACGTGGGAAGATAACATTAAAAAATAGGTTCCATATAAACAAACAAAATGACCTATACCAACATTTATGTTTGTTTTTGTTCCAATGAAAATAGTACAGTGGAGCTGACTATGAGTTTTGTGGTGGTGCGAAAAAAAAATAATATATATTAGTAATTTAGTTTATTATTTAAAATTTAAACAGTAAAAAAATGAAACTAGTAAATTTTTAGAGAAAAATGTTAATAATTACCAATTGACAGTTTTTTTTTAATTAATGGAATAATTAAGAATTATTTGTATTAATAGAAACCAAAACGTTGGTGGGGGCAATTGCCCCGATAAAGTTGGATCCGTATGGGCTAGTATCGTCTTTTCCTCCACCTTTTCTTTTAATATTTCCATTATTATCTCAAAGATTTTGAGGAAAAGTTTAGGTTCTCACCTACTAAATCTTCATATTCTTATTCAAATTTTAAGAGTATTTAAAACAATTTATTTATTCAATTATTTATTATTATCATTTTCTCTTTACTTCTACTTTTAGTTTCCCTTTCATAAAATGAAAGAAAAATCATAATTCAATGGAAAATTCCATCATCACCATCGTTGCTCTATCTGAAAAGTCAGATCTCCGAAGAGGTAAAACCTTAGGACCAGGATATATCCAAAGTTGGAATAACAGTTTTGATTTTTTGTTTTCATATTATTACTAAGTTACTAAGTTTATAATGCTTAATACCTATAAGTCCGTATACTTACATTAAAGAACATATATACAAATTTACTCTAAATTAGAAATGCTGATGATAAACACCATAAGAAATCAATGTTGTACAACTAAAGTATTAATGAATTCTTTTTTCTTTTTATGAACAAGATATTCCACAGGTAAGTCACAAAGATATATATATATATATATATACTAGCAACTGTGTATCCATTTTTTTAAATATGTGTGATATTATATTAACAGGTGATAATATTATAATGTTATATATTAAAATTATATTTATTAAAAATAAAATGAAATATATTAGAACAGATAAAAGAATAACCATTGATAAATAAAAAATGGAAGAAGTAGAGACATCTGATTTTATAAAAAGTTTATAAAAGTAACGATCAATTTTTAAAAATTTAATAAATTATTTAAAGGGTAAAATCGGTATATTAAAAAGTGGACACAAAAAAGAAAATTCCCTTTATATATATATATATATATATATGTATATATGTATATATATATATATATATATATATATATATATATATATATATATATATATATATATATATATATATATATATATATATATATATATATATATATATACATATATATGTATATATATACATATATACATATATATATATATATATATATGTATATACATATATATACATATATATGTATATATACATATGTATATATCAGAATTAAAATTGTTACTCTTTTACTGATGTGAATGTTTACTTATAACATAATAAATATTTAAGACCAACATTATAATGGAATACGAAAATTTTCGTCAAACCCTATTATTGGTCTAGGTAAATTTATGTCAAGTTTTACTAATGACTGATGTAAGTTTGTGTCATTTTTTTACGAAAACTGACATAAAATGTTCTGCATCAAATAAAAAAATATGTAATGAAATGAACATTTTTAAAACTGGGGTTAGTGAATAGAGAAGTCAAATTTGTGACAGAGATTGAACCACTCAATAAGACGATTGAATTTTACAAGTTCAAGAGTAATGAAGTCTAACATCATTCGCTTAAGTACCATTGAATTTGTATAACTCAATCTTTTTCTTAGTGGCACAACCTCTATCATAAATTTGACTTCTCTATTCACCAACTCTTTTTCAACTTTATCATAAATCATTCATTTGATATGTAATACAGAAAACTGAGATACCTTAAAAAAAATACTCATTTCAGTGTAATTGAACCAAGGTTTGATTTTGATGAATATGGTATAAAAAAAAAAGGACATTTATGCAATGGTGAACCTTGACAAACTCATTTCATTTTATTATTTATTAACATTAAATGGTGTATGTATTTTATAAAAAAATACTTGATTTAATTTGCATTGATTTTTCATAAATACTACATATAATTTCAAAATATTATAAAATTTTAAAAATTCAATATAAAAATTTACAAAATTTTTAACATTTGAAGGGACATGGCCCCTCCCATCAGATAGAAGATTCATCCCTGCATTTATGTAAAGCCTTGAGTTTTATAAAACAATCAGGATCACAAACAAAAATGCAAACTTTTATTAAATAAACCTCAACGACAAAATAAATAGGACAAAATTATTCTTCTAATATGTCTATCACTAAATACACACAACACTTAGACCAAAAAATACCACCAAATCATCACCCTTTCATTATCAAAGATGAAACCCTAAGTTGTAAGAGGATTCCGATGTGAGAAACAAAACCTTTATAAATATAAGGAGAATTTCACATCATACTACTTACGGATTGACGTAAATAAAAATAATTTATGTTACATATTGATCCACTTGACATAAATCATTTCATTTACATCGATCCATAAGTTCTCTGACATAAAATCATTCTACTTATTTACAAAATTTTTATATTTTTTACGTATATTAGTTTTTTTCATACGTAAATGAGGTACATCAAAAACAATTTTTGTCATATTGTTAAAGGGTAGTAATTTTTGACATCCAACAAATTTTTACACATACTTTACATCTGCTATTTTACTCTTCTCTCTCTTTCTTTATAAATACTTTATAAATACAATAGTCTGACTAAAATACTACTAAAAGTGGGTTGTCAACTGGTGTAAAAAAAAATCTCAGTGCTTCTTTTACATTTTTCTTACCTATTTTTATAATGTATTTTAATTTAATTTATTCCACTTAAAACCCTACAGTAGACCTCGTTTTAATTTAATTTAAGTTAAACATTTACACAAATTCCATTTATCTAAATTCAAAAATAGAAAAAGAGAACAAAACAAACATAATGAATATTTATTTAGCTAATACAATGTTGTTTCTATTTTTTTATACAATAATGTCCTTAGTATCTCTTTGAATGTTTGGGTATTATTTACAATAATCAGTTATATTATAAAAAAAAGTATGAATAATTATAAAAATTCTCAAAATTTGTAAGAAATAATAAAGAAAAAAAACGTATTAAATATTTATCTTGAAGGATTGGAGATAAAGATACTTTTTCATTTTGGAAGTATTCTAGTAAGTTGTTTGATCCATAAAAGTTTTGCTATTATTATTTGTTTGTCTACTTGCATATGACAATATAATAAATGTTATGTTGTCTATTCAAACGTTCATATTAAAAAGAATTAATGCAGTGTTATGATTTTCGTCTTCTGTTTAATTATTGTCTAAAGAGTGGTAATATTGTGAAATGAACCGATACTCGATATCCATTATTATCATTAACAAAATGATGTTTGCAATAAAAAAAAAGTTAGTGATCTTTATTGGAAATATTAAAATATTTTTCTCACATGCCCTCTATATTATTGGATGAGTCTACGTAGATCTCGTTTAAAAAAGGACCAGCCTCGTCGTATGTTTAAGTTTAACTCACATAAATTATTTAATAATAAATATATAATATACTAGAAAATGTGTCTAGTACTAATTATGTGGCAATGGCATAAATCTATGCCACATAATTTGTTTCATTTACGACTACAGTGGACAAAAATAATTCCATTTTAGTTAAAATGATGTATTTGCTATCTATGATGAAAATATAATTGTATTGGTACATGCTTATCTTCTCAGCTGAGTCTCATTTGACATCTTAGTAGGAATGTTATAGTTTGTGGCTCTTTTTTCTTTATCGGTAGAAAATAAATTAATAAAAAATATCTGAGGTACTTTATATATGTATATAATTTGTTCCAGTTTGCTGGTGTAATAGTAAAGTAAAATCATACATTATAGTTTTAATCTTTTCAGAAAATTTAAATTAATAATTTATTTATCCGATTCAACAGAGGACGTAGCTCAACAAGATCCAACACATCTAGCACATCTCTACTAGATAGAACGTTCATACATATGTTAATCTCATTAGCATAATCATAATAGCTTTGCATGTTTAGAGAGATATTAAGCTCTAGTCAAAATATCACAGTAAGGCAGTTGTTATTTGACTAAACAGGTATAATGCGACCAACATAAATCCCAAGTTAAAATGACACTATAAATATGAGTAATTCACTTGATTTGATAAACAAACATTCACATTCTCTTACTTTAAACAAATATGAATTCCTTTACTAACTTAAGCATCATAAAGCCTTTTGTAGGTGAAACTCTCTCACTCGAATAACAAGAGGTGAAATTTCAATTATACTGACCACTAAGCGATTATCCGAACCTCACCCTTCACATCCCATAAGAATAAATAATGTTTTCAAATTTTCAATACAAAACTTTAATTTAATATAAATAAATTAGATCTATATTTTTACTCGAGACCCGTACAATTATGTATTTATGAATAGTAAAATAGTATTTTAATAAAAACTAATAAATAATACATATTTTGTATAACTAATAAGAGATAAATTTGTGAATTTTGCATAGATATTGATAAAAAAATATTTTTTTTTCGGTCAAAAATGTCAAATTGATCTCTTAGTTTTTTTAGTTTTAATCTAGTCTAAATTTTCTAAAAAATGGATGTAAACTTGTCAAATTTGGTTCTTTGGGTTAAATTTTTTGAAAGTGTTAAGATTTTTTCATAAAAATTTGAGTTGTTAACAATGATATTTACTTCATTGGTGAAAAAAAAAATCTTTGTTTGGTCTTAGTATCAATGAGAAGTCTTTGTTTTACTTCAAGCAATTAACTCAAAGTATCAAATTACATTATTTTTTCAAATAGAAACTAAAAAAAATTTGAGTACTAGCTTACCAAAATATATTTTAGCTATAAGACTTGATAAAATAAAGACATTTAAATATATATATATATATATATATAATAATAATAATAATAATAAAAAGTTATAAATGGGATATAAGTGTCGTTTTTTTTATTAGAGTAGTTTTTTTCTTAACATTTTGGTTCTTTGAATTTTTTAAGCTCTAATGATAATATGGAATTCTATTTCTATTTTTGTTTTTTTATCGTTTATTAATATCTTTTATCAATTAGTTGTCTGTTAAATGAACACATTGTAATGACAAACTAAATTTGACCACATTTTTTTAATTGTGTTGTTTGACTTAAAAAGATAATATTGCGTAAACAGTATCATTCGCTTAACATGCATTTGAATATAATTTATCTTAAAACGATTAAAACAAATAGTCATTGGCATTGTCATTTAAGGAATAATGTACACTTAACATACAAGAAGACCAAATTCAAAATGCAAACATTGATTAGAATCCAAGAAATAAATATCCTTTATATTTATCGCTAACTTATTAGTTAATGACCGTCGATCAACTATAGAAACCAAAATATAATTAACATTTTATGCAAAATCAAAATGATTTTTTTTATTGAAAATCATATTCATATACAAAACCCAAGTTTTTTTAATGTAGTAATTTTGAAAAAAAAAATAATCTCAAATAGTATTTATAATTATAAAACGACATAAAAATGACATTTTATAAGTAAGAGTAACAATGATTTAATAATAGTGAAATTTAATTATTTTAATATAAATTTTTTTTTATAAATGAATTTTATTATTTTAAAATACATTATTTTTATTCTGCATGAAATTTATATATACGTTAAGTGTTTAAAATTTACTTGTATCATTTGTTCAACTCACTAACTATATTTATTTTCTTAGTTGTTTCGTGTTGTGTTTTTTTCTTTTGCAATGATCACCTTATCGGTGTGAGCATATGAAATTGCAAGTTTAGAGGTATCTTTGAGAATGAGGAGTCATCAATTAAATTAGTGAAAGGTAGGGATGACAACGGGACGGGGCGGGGCGGGGACAGGTTTCGCTATCTCATACCCATCCCCGCAAAAAAATCCATCCCCATCCCCATACCCAAATCCAATGGGTATCAAACTTTTGTCTCATCCCCATTCCCATCGGGTAACGGGTATAATCTCGTACCCATACCCGTACCCGCGTTCTAATTACTTCAATATTAATTTTTGTAAAACAAAAAATTACAACAAAGAAAACATAATATTATCAAATATTCAATATTAGAAGGATGATTGTTTCTTTTATATCAAATACTTTGAAATTAATTATAATTGTTTACATTTTAGATTAGAATATTAAATAAAATTTCATGAGAACCAAAACATTTATTAAATTTGCAAACTACAAACTTTAGTGAAACTTAGTTGCTAAAATTAAAAAATATTTAAAAAAATATAAAAGGAAAACAAATATTCAAATTAAGATATATTTTAAATTTTTTTTACTTCAATTTTTTAAATTCTAATGAATTTCTTTTTTATACACTAATAAAAGTTATAATTGTAAGGCCCGCTTTCCATTCTGCCCCTTTTTCTTAGGGCTGCCTTAACCAGTGGGCCTTAGGGCTGGCCCAGAAAGGAAAAACAGACCTAGTCCGTCCCAAACCCTAACCTAAGCTCACTTTTCGTAAAATAGAAACCCCACTTCCTAGAGTTGCTACTATTGTCGTCTTCCGCTAGGGTTCCAACGTTCTCCAGATTCACGTTTAGCTTGGCCATTGTTCTGCTCACGTAAGTACTTTTTTTCCTTATCACCTCTGTCTAGTATAGTTTCGTAGTCGTAGTGGGAAAACTTTGTATTAACTCGTTTTACCCGCTGTTCTAGTTTGCGAGTCGGGTTCTATAGCTGTTGTGCTCCTTGTTTCAGTGTCGAAGTCCCGTACAAACCCATTTCCAGGTAGGGAAGCTCTAGCTCACTCTCGTGTTTTGTTTCTGTCTTGTTATGAAACTGTCGTTTTGAAGTTTTGTGGCTGGTATGATGTTGTGATAAGCTGTGAATGCATGAATATATGTGGGTTGAGCTGGCGTGGGTAACTGTTGCAGGAAAACGGTGGCGAGACCTGCTAATCTCGTCCAAGCGAGTCAGTCTCGCCTAGGTGAGATGAACAGGGACTCGCCCAAACCCGTTTGCGCGAAAGGTCGCCCAGACGACCCGTTCAATTTTTGAGCGAGCGAACATCTCACGCAGGCGAGAGGGGTCTCGCCTAAGCGAGATCCCGCGTTGGCTTCTGGATGCTCTTTCGAGCCCTCGCCTAGGCGAAGGGGGCTTGCTTGAGCGAGCACGTCTCGCCTGAGCGAGACCCTTCAGCCTGGCGAGGGGCTGGGCGAGGCAGTACGCTGTTTGGGTGCTTGTTTATCCTTGGATGATTGGTATTGGTTTGGGTATGAATGTTATGATGAGAAATATGTATATAATGGAATATTATGTATGCTTAGCATGAATCATGAATTGTAGATGATGGGTTTGGTATGAAAGTTGGCATGTGAACTAAATGAGATAAGTATTATTAAAGTGGCATGATAACGAGACGAGTTGCTTCCTATGTGCATGGATGGATTATGATGAGTTGGAATGAGTTGGACCTGGAAAGTGAAAAGATTGGCTTTAAAGGTTGACATACTGGTTATATCCTTGCATGGTGAATACTATTTGACTGTGTAATCATATTTTGTTTGTGTCAATGCATAATTCCTTGGGGTCTCTAGGTGAGACTTTCAGGGTTGCGCTTCAGTGGTCGGGACGTAATTCCATGACCCCTGTTAGTGGGTGCCCATGATGGTGTCCCATCTGTATAACTAGGTAAGGATTCAAGGTAAGGAATGCATCCTAACACTCTAAGGGGTCAGTTAGTCTCACTTAGAGCTGACTGACTCTTGTGGTGAGAGTAGCAGGAGGCCTAAAATTCATTAAGGGCTAACCTTGTGGTGAGGGAAATTGATTCATTGAAACACTCATAACACATAGCTCGGGGGTGAGCAGAGGTATCCACCACAAGTGCAAGCGTCTGCTGAATCCGACCATGGTTATATGTATCCGGATGAGTCGAGTCGTGTCGTAATGTATTGCATGAACAGTCATAACATGCTTGGTTGATTTAAATGTATGGTGTTGTGGAATTATATCTGATTTAATGAATGAACTCTTTTGTGCTCTAGCTTACCCTCCTTTCTTTGTTGTGTGATCTGCTGTGTGGTACTCTCTTTTGCGATGATCATCAACTTGTTGATGTGAGCAGATGCGAGGGACACCCGTAGGCAACAGGGGGTGGAGATTCCGCTGCATAGTCCGCGTGGACTAGTTTATATTTCCGTATGAGTTTATCTAGGGATGCGACCCACGTAATTGTTCTTTCATAGATTTATGTACCTTGGTTAACTTTTCATCTCGTTTTCTCTTGGGCATCATGGTGTGCCATGGATTGTATGGAGTTGAGTTTAAAACTCCCAGACCGCGCCTTTATGTTATCTTTTTTGTAATGCTTCCATTAATTTCACGTACTTAATTAAATGAGGTGTTACAATAATACATCACTTTATCAAAATGACACAAAGAAGAAATAATAAACATAATAATATAATTTTGACATAGATTTTGTATCTTTTGAACTTCAATATATGTTGGATAGTGACACAAAAAAAAACTCATAGAAATTACATTAAATTTTTATATTGTAGTAAATAAAAGTTATTTATACAATTAAAGTGAAAAAATTACAGTATGATTGATAATAAGTTAGAAAATAAAAAATAATTAGATAGAATATATCGAAATATTATTCTACATGATGAAATAAACAATAAATAAAAATATTATAAAATTGACAAATTTGTGTCTGAGAAATAATTTGAGAGACTATTGAAAAAAATCGCACAAAGTAAATCAAATGTATAATTAAGGGTATGATAAAATGAAAAATACCTTGGAGATCTAAGAAAACTTTTCAAATATCAACATATATACTCAATGGTTGAAAAGTAACGAAAAATATTTTAACGAAACAAAAGAGTTCTTCAAATTAAACAAAAATTAATAATAATAAATAAAGATTTTTTTTTATATTAGCTTAAATTGAGAATATAAAAATTCTCATGTAAAAGGAAAATATATAATAAATAAAAACATTAAAAAATAATAGAAATATTCAAATGTGAGGCATAAAAAAATTTAATTAACATATATCATTTTAACATAATTATATATAGGAAGATTATGATAAGATGAAAATATATTGGAGATGCGAATGAGTTTCATGACAAATCAAATAATTAGGAAAAATAAAAAATATAAAGTATATATATATATATATATATATATGGTTACTTAATTAATTATGAATATTTTAATAATTTAAATGGGATGAAGATATGGCGGGAATACGTACATCCTCATTCCCATCCCCATACCCAATTTAAAAAGTCGGGGATTCTCCATACCCATACTCATACCCATACCCAGTCAATGCGGGGATTACCCGTCAAAACGGGGACGAGTTCGAGCAAAACCCACGCAGACGAATTTATTTGCCATCTTTAGTGAAAGGTCTTAAAATTTTTTAGTAAACAACTTATTTTAGATAGAGTTTGTTGGTTTAGTTTAAATATATAAACGTTATATTTGTATAATTTTATCTTTTATAAGATTATATTAATTTACTTTATAGATTAGATTAACTATTTTATTAGTCTTAAGTTATTAAAAATGAGATTTTACAGCTTTCAATAATACTTACCAAATAGTTTATATTCTTTCATCTTTAAAATATGGTGAAACTGAATTCTAACTTTCATTTTCATCAACTATAAAAAAAATGGTCAAATTTTGGCTATTTATATGTCATTTAATTTTTTTTAAATTGAAATGGAAATATTTATTTTTATTTATTAATAAATTTTGTACAAACTATTAAACTAACTAATTAATATTAACTAAATAACTACTATATGTAATTATTAATAAATTTATAATTTCATTTAGCTACTTTATGTTTACTAGTCATCCCTTTCTTTTAATTTGAATTTGTGGGTTTATCATATCATCATATTGATAAATAATACTTTTAACATTCATTTGAAATTTCAATTTAATTATTTTAATGCCAATTAATTTTTAATAATGAAAAAAATAAATTAATATCCACAATATTAACCTACATAACTAGTTTAACTTTTCAATTTTTGCTATCAATTATTTTTCTCTCCAATAAATTATTTAAAGTGTTGTAGTTTTTAAATTAAAAAGTTCATTACAAAAAAATCATAATTGTTAGCAATACTATATACTTAAAAAATAAATAATTGTAACATGTCATTTTATTACTAATTACATCATACTTAACTTTTAATATTACTTCATATATTACATTATCGACTTAATAAATTATTAAAATCATTGTAATATTTGTAAAATGTTAACATTTTCAATTAATATATATTTTGTATTTTTTTCAAGATTTTTTTATTTCTTTTTTATTTTAAATTTTCTTTTCATATTTTATTTCGATAAAATAAAATTGCAAATGTTATTAGACTAAAATTAAAGATAATAATTAAATTTTAAAATAATTTTTTATATTTAACAAAAAAAAATTATCTAGCATGAATAAGTTAGAACAAACAATATATCGTAAGTTTAATTTCGTATATATGCATATATTATTTCATATTTTATGTAATTAAATTAACAAATAAATTTAATTATAAATGATAATTTTTAAAACTCATTTTTTTTTTGTTAACACTCTTTCTTTTTTTAATCTTTGACATATACTTTTACTTTTATATTCAAAGTTAATTTCAGTTAGCAACCATTTTATTTTCTCAAACTGTGATTCTTATTACCATTTAGTTTTCAAAAGAAATTATCAATAACTAAAAACAAATAATAACGTCGTATACAATAGAAACTAATATTTTAAATATTAATTTATTATAACCGTTAGTTATATAAAATAAGCGTCCATCTCATGCATTACACAATTAATTAATAACATTAACGTGTTAATGATTATGCTTGCTTTTTAAGATAGTAATTTTATATTTCAAAACGATTACTCTATATCTCTCTCACCTTAATATTTAACAACGCTTAAAAAACTTGATTTAAAAAAAATATAAATCTTCTAATAAATAAATAAAATATAAACAACAACATCTCACAAAATAATCTACGCTGATTCATTATTCGGTTTCACATATTTGAGACATTTCTTATACATAATTTCTATCTCTATAATTTTGCGTGCGTATGTTTTTTATTTAGCTAGTCGCGTTGATATTGATTATTTTTATACGTTATTATATATATATATATATATATATATATATATATATATATATATATATATATATATATATATATATATATTTTTTTATCCACAAATGAATCGCACTCTCTCATGTCATGCACCATACAAAGATGCGAAACCATCGATTATAAAAACAACATAAGTTAAAATTTGTGTCAACAACTTTAACATCGAAGTGAAATTTGGTAGGAATTCTTAAATCTAACGTGACATTATTATAGCACACAAAAAAGCAAAATAAGAACCCATATCGGAAAAGTCAAGAGATGCTCCAAATTGTTTGGTTCTCCTTTGTTGTATTTTCAGAAGTGTCAAATCCATCTTTCTTTTTCACTAAATCCCAAACCAAAATTCTCACAAGGGAGTGTTGAACCCATAATTCAAGTGTTTCTGTACCTAACTCTTCCTATATTATTTTTCTTGGAAAATTACACACTAATAAAATAAAAACTGCAAATTCTTCTTAGTATAATTTTTTGTGGACCAACAATACAAATCTTAATTCTTTTTGTGAAATGCACACCTTTATAGTTCAATTTTTTTATCATAACTACAAATTTTTTATAGTACAATTTTTCTATTAAAATTTATAATTTTTTCAATGATATATAATTATCCAAGTCTTCCATACACACAAAAGATTTATTTGATAATTCTAAAAATAACTCTTTATCTATAACAATATATAAAGATAATTTTTTCATTTGTGTCCACATTTCAAAATTTTAATTTTACTCTTTAAAATGTAATTATTTATTAAATTTTTAAAAATTGACCGTTATTTTTACAAACATTTTATAAAATCGTCTATATCTGCTTCTTTTCTTTTTTTCTATTTATCAATTGTTATTCTCTCATATTTTCTGATATATTCCATTTTATTTTTAATAAATATAATTTTTTATTTTTAATAAATATAATTTTTTATTTTATATATTAACTTAATAACATTATAATATCATCTCCTACTAATGTAATATCAAGCATATATAAAACATGCGTACACACATCCGCGATAGTCCCTCTATTTACGCTATTTCTATAATATTTTTCTACTGTTTTTGTTTTTTTAATTACTCTATATGAGATTTTAGTAAACATGGTGAATAAATATTTTTCATCACCATTTTGGTTCAGATAAGAAAAGAAAATCCAGCATAAAAAGAAAAAAAGAAGGAAAGAAAACATGATTTCCCCCACTTGGCTTGTGTTTTGGCAGCGTATGGAAGCTTCAAAACACACTTAAAACTAGGCTTCAACATCACATACTCTCTCACACACAACAACTAACACCGAAAAACGCAGTCATTGCAAATCATGGCACATGATAGCCTCACAAATAATGTCCACTACAAATCCATTCAATCATTATTAGTCTTTTCCTTTCCACACCCCTTTCTTCTAATCTAAGTTTTTTCTTCTTTCTTCCTTTCTCCTTTTTCATTTAACTCTTCTCAATTTATACCCACTCTCACCCGAGAGAGGTCACAAGAAGAAGAAGAAGAAGAAAAGATACGATACGATACGATGACCTCGGTTTGCATATCGCAGTGCCTCAACGACGCACGTGACCCACGTGTTCCGGTGAGGGCGACGTACGTGAACCTTTACAAGTGGCCGGAATCGGATGCGGAGTTTGTGAGGTCAGTGAGTTGCAACAGAGAAAAGGGTTGCCACGTGTACGGACACCCCAGAGTGGTGGACAGTATCTCCTGCAGGCAGATGTATCTCAGAAGCTACACCTTCTCCAGGGAAGAAGATAACGACGCCGACAAACCTCACAAATGTTTTGGCGCCAAGAAGAAGAAACGTCACAACAACAACAACAACTCAAAGCCCGACACCGGCAAAACAAAGTGCTTCGTTTGGAGTAAGGCTAAGGAGATCTCGTGTTCTGCTCTCTCTCGGATTTTCCGAAGGGTCTTGTTCTGCTCCGCGAGTGTAGATGTTGTCCACGATAAATATTGAATTTTGTTTTTTATTTCAATCTCCTCTTCTTCTTTTTTTTATATTTATATATATACTCTGTTTCTATTTATGATCCAGTGAGAAGAAATTGTTAGTGCCTCTCTTTTTTCAATTTGCTTTCTTTTATTAACTTTTGTACAAGAGTGCGTTATGTAAAAATTTTGTCTTACAGAGAAAGGTTTATGATGATTTTTACCACTGTTTCTGCTTGTAATGCTGTGTTTGCCTTGTGGCAACTTCTTTTGTGGGCTTATACAGAAAAATGTATATGTTTTTTGCTTAATATTTGGATATCAGAAACATAGTTTTTATCCTAGTTCATGTTGGATTTTCATATTTTAACTGTTTTCTTTGGAAAAAATTGCAGACAAATAAATATGTATGTATATTTTAACGGTATATAATATTCATCAATTGATGCGTTTCTTGTAATTTTATTTTCTCTCTGGTAGTATGGCATTGCGTAAATCATTATTCAAAAGATAATAATATTTTAATTACTAAATTTTGAATTTTTTTTTTTATAATATAAAATGATATCTTTTAAATAATTTTAAAATATAGAAAATGCAAAAATAAAAAAATGAAAAAATATTTAAAAGAGACCACTTATGTTATAAAAGAAAATTGTTAAAATTTAATAATAAAAAATCATTTTTCTTCTTCAAAATCAAATCATGAAGCACACATGTTAGAGGTTTCTTTGTCATGTACTCCCAAAATAGAAAGTTTGTTGTCTTCCACGCCTAGCGGTGTTCTCGCCAGTTTTGTCCCTTCGAACATAGAAAATTTTATGTACGATTTTTTATTCACGTTTTCATTTTATTTTCTCCTCTTTCATTTTCTCAAACCTACTATGAAATGAATCTAAATACGACCAATTTATAGAAAAAAAAAAAAAAACTCTTTTATCTTGTAACCTTTTATGGTCCTTGTCGTTCTCATCTCACTTCACTACACATTTCATGCAGGTTTAGAGACTACTAAATTTTGGATTATTTGAAGAGTCATGCATCACATAAAATTTGTCAAATGGTTTATTTTATGATTTGATAGTTATCGTGAATTTCGTCACCTATGTTTTTTTGTTTCTCTCCATTGATGGAGTATTTGTAAACTAATTTTGAAGCTATAGATAGTAATTAAAATTTTGTATTTGAAGCTTAGAATTGAAGTTTACTTCCACTGTGACAAGTATGAGTCTGACATAAAAGTTTGGTGGATAATAATGATTATGTTATCCACGTCTATCCACCGGTGCAATAAGGGTCATGTGTCAAAATCATGATTTATTACATGTTAAAATTTAGATTTTTTCACTTTGGAAATCCTCTTATTTGATTATTTGACCTGCACTGCACTACAAGAAAATATTTAATTAACAATCTATTTTAATGAACAAAAGTGATTAGTCACTTTTAATGAACAAAAGTGACTAGTCACTGTAATTACCAACTTAGATACTAATTCATAAATTAAAAAAAAAATTGTTACTATGAATACAAAATTATAATTGGTCATTAAGTAATAAGAGACTAATTTAGAAATCAATTAATTTAGTAAAAAAAACCTTGATAGCTAATGTTTAGGGATCAATTTTCTTTAGTAGCTAAATTTTAGAAACTAATTTAGAAACATATTATAATTTTTTATTCATAATAGTGATTATTTTAGTAATCAATATATAATTTGGTAACTATAGTGACTAACAAATTTTGATCATCAAAAATAATTGTTAATGAAACATTTTCTTGTAATGATGTAACATCTTTCAAAGACATGACCCAAATTTTGACATATGTGTGTCACACCCAAATTATGACAATATTTTGAACTGATATTAACACTAATTTAATGAAAAAAGTCACATTACATTTTTTTACAAAAATATATTAAAAATTTAATTGAGTCTTTTGTAAAAAGTAAAAACTCAATTGATTTGTTTTTCTTTTAATAAAGACATATGATAAAGATATTATATATCTCGTGCTTTTATTTATATTGATAGAGATATCATATACTTGATTCTCTTTTATTATTATTATTATTATTATTATCAAATATTCTATTTTATTTCATTTTTTCTACCCTCTATATGATGGGACATTGTATTCTATATATTGAACAAAAGATTCTAATAAATCTGGAACCACATATATGCCGGAAACAACTAAGGTACACGGCTCAGGCCGACATAGACCTAAACCGGCCTAAACTCATAACAAAGGTCGCAAAAGGGAACGACCAACCTAGGACAGTACACGGACAGGGACGACATAAGCCAACTAGGGAAGTAACCGAATCAGACCATTCTAAAAGACTTAGCGAAATCAGAGCCCCTTGATATTCAATGAGCTCACAATAATCGAACTAAGGGCCTGGGCTAGGGCCTGGGCCCCCCTACAGCCCAAACTAGGGTCCAGCCCATAACATAGCCAAACATAATTAATACTCTATAAATACGTGTGGACCCCAATGATTAAAGGTATGCATTCATTACTCCATTAATCACCTGATTTGACTTTTTGAGTTGGTTTTTACCCAAACTTTTCTTGTGCATTTTTTGTTTTTTGTAGGCATCCTTTCTTCTTTCTCTCATGACTTATACATTTCTACCAACATAATCGAGTAGGAACAAAGAAAATCAAATCGAAAGAAGATTCTAGAAATAAGATGAAGTTACTATTTAAGCTTAAATCAAATAACTTTATAAAACTTAAATGTGTAATTTAACATAAATGTTTATTTTTCGTAAACCACTTATTGAAATTTTATCCAAAGATTCTTCATTAAATGTTTTACCAAAACATACTCTTAATTACATTCTACTTCACTACTTGAACCAGTTAATTTAGGAAAGTGAAATAGTGAAAGAATATGCTAACTCTATTTGTTCATGAAAGTACCATTATCGTGGTTAAAATAACTAAATTATTACGGTTTCCATACAAATATAAATATGCAAATAATATTATCTATTCCAAATTATATATATATAGAGAGATAATAATAATATTTCCTAAATTATAAATTGCCAACCACCTCGTTCTTTCCCATTAACTTAGATCTCATCTTAAAAAAGATTGTAATTCTATGTTAAGTATTTGAGTGTCAATAAATTATATACACATATGTAGTTATTACATCACACAAATGGAAAGACCAAAACAATGGTAGCATGATAATTATACTTTTTTTTTTTTCCTATATGTTTTGATTCTTTCTTTATCCATTAGTTTTGCATTAGCCTTTTAATTTACCTATTGAGAAAATGTTCGTGCAAAAAGTCTAAAAATTGTTTAATTAAAACATGCATAATAAAATTAACGACCATAGTTTTCTTTAACAACATTAGAAAGAATGAGTCCCTTTCATTTACTTATGTACGTTTTACACAATTAGATTTAAGGAATGACGTGATGATATTTCTGTAACGTAATTACCACAATTAGATTAATGTAAAACTAAGGAATGGGGAAATAACAAAAGTGCAATATTGTGGAAGCAATTACTTTTCTAGCTATATTTCGATTATTTTATTTATGTGCGTATTAAGTATTTTTAATTACGATAGATAAAATAAACTAAAATAATATTATTTAATTATAAATATCTTACTGCTTTTACTAATATAGAGACATGTATATTTATATATTTTCATTTTATAATTGTGTACAAATATAATTTTCAATAGTTTTGGGCTTACAAAACCGAAATTAGCATATGGTTTTAGAAATCACTAATTGGAAATAAATTTTTTAAAAAATATTTTTTTAAAAATCTATAAATTAAAGTTATACAGTAATCCCATACTTGTACCATTAAAAATTGAATTTTAATCTTTTTAAGATTGTCACGTTTAAGTGTTTTGTCTTCTATTGAATGATCTTTTGATGAGTGTCATTTAAGTCATCATAAATCTTTTCATAGAGTGGAAATTTTGGTGATAATGTAAATATTATACTTAATTTTCTTTTGATGATCTGATTTGTTTAATGATCATACTTAAATTAAAAGATCAGTTCATCATAACCATATGTTATTTGTTATGATTAAAATAATTTAATATCTTGCCAAGATTGCTTGTTGGTGAATATTAGAATGTTATTGATCAAAAACTTTTGAAATAGATTGTGTTGGACTAACATTATTATCATGTTTCATTTTCTCCAAACTATCCTCCAATTTTATATTACAAGCTCGTGAGTAAAATATTTTACTCCAAAATCTAGGATACGATATTAGTTAATGTAAAAATCAAACCAAAAATTATTTGTCAAGATTAATTCTAAGGTACACTTATTCATTTATCATATTTAAAGGTGATAAAATGCATCGTTAATTCGCTTTAGCACAACTTGTTGGTTTGTTGAAAACAGGTTGGATTAGTTCACGACTTAAAAACAATTTGAATTGTGTCATTTACTTCAAAATAAGATGAATATGTGGTTTGGTTTGCCAGTTTTTATATTTTAAGCATTACTATACAAAACAGAGAAAATAGAAAACTTGTATTTGGAAAGATAATGAAACAACATGGAACCTAAATCATCAAAATGAAGAAACACCAAAATCAGTACAACCAAAATCAAACAAAACAAAATTAGGAAAAAAACAATGCAGAAAGTGGGAATTGTTGTTGTTGTGGGAACCAACGCTGCTATGAGCCTTGTCTCTCGATCTCGCTCTGCATCTCATCAAGGTGGTGGTGGTCGTTGTTGTCTGCCTCTTCTCCCGATCTCACTCTCCCTCGCATTTAGGTGGTGATGATCGTCGTTGTTTAGTGCCTCCTCTCTTGATCTCGCTTTCCCTCGTGTTGAGATGGTAGTCACTATTGTTGTGCTCACTCTCCCTCGCTTCGAGGTGGTGGTTGCGAGCGTTGTACACCTCCTCTTTAGGTCTTACTCTTCCTTGCGATTTCTATGCTTTACTGTGGATTGCAACGACTTTAAGTTGCAGGCATGGATTTTGCCTTTATTTTTGTTAACAAACCCTACCACCCAACCTAAATAGCAGTTCATGAGTTTTGTTTTTAAACCACCTAACCCAATGAGCAATTAATGAGTTTTTACTTTTATTTAAACACGGTTTGTGAGTTAGGTCGACTTGGCATGCAGGTTGGACCTATGGGTTGGCGGTTTAGTGGGCCAGGCTATTCCGGGCCATTGGGTTGAAATGGCTGACCCATGTCGCTTTTTTTGTCGGGTTGGCGGACGGGCCCGTCGAGCCAGATCCATTTTTTCACCTATAATCATATCACTAAACTATAATCCATTTTTGTGGGTAACAAGAATCCGTAGACACATGTAATATGATACCTGTGTTGCATATGGCATCAATTGTTCTGTGGCAGAGACCAAGTGGGTCGGATCACAATTGAATCGCAATGCTTACACTCTTAAGTAAAAAGAGTTGTGCCCTGACTAATGACTATATCTTTTGGTCTAGTGGTAAGCGCTCAATCCTAACCTGCATCTGACCCGTTTATAAATAGTTATTAAAATATCTGTTACCTACGAGTACTAATTATCCATTATAAATTTTATTCGCGAACACCTGCAGACACAAATATTTTTGCTATCCCTAATAATGTCTACACAAACATACAAATTCCACACATACTTTAAAACACACAATTTAATTATACTAAAACTTAAGCATACAATATATTTAATTTAAGTTATTTTACACACTTATTTTATGGCATAAAATATAACACCTATGTTCTTTGTACCGATAACTAATCTGAAATGTATGAAATAGATATAAGTAAAAGGTTTTTCATGAAGTTATTCATGTTTTACCCAACTACATTTAGAATGTATTAAATAGGTATAAGTTAAAGGTTTCATTAAAGTATCAGTGTTTTGCACAACTATAGTTAGAATTAATGTTATAATATTTTGCAGCATGTAAATATCAATTGTATCATTTTCTCAAGAAAAATATCTCAAAACTAATGTAAAGTACAACAAAGGAAAAATAAATTATTATTTCGTCCATGATTCAAATTATTTTCATCCAAGTGACATGACAACCACATTTGTTTGTCTATTCTGTTGTGGCTTGTGCTCAACGTACAAACTTAAAGAGATGGTTTCAAATTTTTTCAATGACATTGGAAAGGTTGAATCCCAATTCATTAAATGGTGTATGTTTTTTACACAACTATATTTGAGATTAATGTGATAATTATATTTTTCTCAATACGTTGATGAAAAGACTAATTACCGAAGTTTGTCAATGGATAGATAAAAAAAAAAACTAGTAGGTGAAGGAAAATCATAAATATAGAGAAGTAAAAATCAATTATTATTCCACTCTTATTTCAGTTTTTTTTTTTTTTTTTTTTTTTTTTTTTCTTTTAATATT
>Ga0214543_1001436_pt1 | contig 45885 bp, 28 predicted proteins | sample CNSS2metaG_FD_160094 | JGI IMG/M metagenome (GOLD analysis project Ga0214543, IMG submission 160094) | Root nodule microbial communities from cowpea collected in UCLA plant growth center, Los Angeles, California, USA - CNSS2 | ecosystem: Host-associated > Plants > Roots > Nodule | place: USA...
TAATTATATAATATAAATAAATATTTATATATATATATATATATATATATATATATATATATATATATATATATATATATATATATATTTGTGCTATCAAAATATCTAATATTTTATTTAGTAATTATACTATTAAATGAGACATTAAATGAGATGTTACATGTTATCCATAATTAAATTTTCAAATTACATAAAAATTTATCCATATATAAGCTTTAACTTTTTGTAATAAACATTACTATTATTATTCGATCAACCTATGATAACAATTAATTTATCCTTCACTTTTCACTACACATGCATTTTTTTATTCTAAAATAAAATAATATTTTTTAACTTATTATATTTAATTAATTAAATATTACATATTTCAATTTGATGTAATAAATCATCAATTAAATAAATATTATATATTTCAATTATATTCAATGTAATAATGATTTGTAGATGACAACAAAAATGCTAAGTATTCAAGGTTAAATGTTTTGAACATGCATACAAAGTTCTTTCCTCATTTCCATTGTCATATGCATATATAGAACAAATAAACATTTTGTATTTAAAATGGGGTTTAAGAAACAAAAGAATATAATACTTGACAAATAATCAAAATAGTGTAATTAATTTGTATACCTTTTATTAAAGATTTTCAAATATTTCTTTGTAAACTACATTTGTAGTTGCAGCGATTACATTTCCCTTTTCATCCAAAATTAGTATTTCAAACCTTTTTCGGTGTTTACTCCAGAAACTCTAAAAAAGTCGTCTAAATTGTAGCAGTTATTTTTGCATATTGTGGTGGTTTTAACTACCATTATTTATGTCTATGACTGTTTCAAAAACTGTCATAATTTGCATCTGTATAAAGCATAAGGTGGTCGTTTCAAGTGAACCCCCCGCGTAAACCACCATATTTTGTGTTCCTGTGGAAACAATAACAGAATATCAGGGAACACAAATCGCATCTTGCCCCAATCACTGACTTCCCGGACTGGTTGCTCCTCGATTTGGATGTGTCTTCTCCTAATGTTGGCAGTTTGGACCCTTAAGGGGTTACCTACGGAAAGGACTTCGACGATCAAGTCAGCAAAGGCTCTCAAAAGTCAAATCACAGATTAGTAAATTAATGAAAGCGTACCTTTAATTGTTGGGGTCCACATGCATTTATAGAGACATTAATTATGTTTTTTTCCTTTTGATGGGTTGGGCTCCTCTTTATTGTTTTTTGGGCTAATGTTCAGGCTCTAAATGGGCCTAGGCCAGGCCCAAGTCCTACGCTAGTGATTTGACATTAGAAGCCTCGCTGTAATTTTCTAAGTTTGGGGTTGGCGGCTTTTACTTATGCGCTATTCTTTGGAGTAGGCGGCCTTAACTGTTATGTGTGTTGTTATCTTGTTCAGTTAACTATTCGTCTATTCTTTTTATGATAGGACTAGTCGTAGGAGGTTCGGACCGGGTAGTTATGGCCGCCTAGGTATAATACATCAGTCCCCCAACCTTTGGTGTGATAGGTCACGTTGAAGGTTATATGTTGCCAGCTTGAACTAGGTAATTAACCATATTGGTATTGGCGGCCTAGGTATAATACATTTTGCAATGTATAAAGTGACAGTTTTTGGATGTAAAATACGATGGTTAAAACTGTCATTATTTATTTAGTGGGAAACAAATTCAATGTAAATAGTGATGATTTGAAGTGCCATTATTCATATTATATGCGGTATTTTTAACTCTCGTAATTCAACTTTTATATAATTTATAATCAACATTTACTATTGTCAATACCCAATTTTGTCCAGGTTATAATGTATTTTTATTATTTACTTTTTATTTTTTTTTATTTTTTCCTCCTTATCTTATTTTTCTTTTATTTTGTTTTTCAATTTCATCTTATTTTACTTTTATTTTATTTTTATTTCGTTTTATTCTTATTTTATTTATTTTTATTTTATTTACAATTTTATTCATATTCATATTTATTTTTACTTTTTATTATTTAAGAAAAAAAAATAGATTAAAAAATAATAAGAGAAAGAAGATTGCAAAGATCCATTGTCTGAACTTCAATACGCTTATACCTCTCCCCATTTGGTGCCTATCTCCATGCGTTAGCTTGATATGTTATTAATTAGTGTACAAAAATGAAAAGCTAGTGTATATGGTTGATAGGAGATAGGGTGGCTAAGTTGCAGGAAGCAACCACCCTTTCCACTTCTCGCACGACTCAAGAAATATAAGGGATCAAGGACTTTAAGTTGGATTTTTTATTTGCCTCTGCCCGAGGAATTCATGATGAACCACACAGATAGAGGGGATCAAATAAATACGGGGGAAACGTTACTACAAAAGGGAGTCGAAATACACATCTAAAAAAAAGGAGAAAAAGGGAGGAAACAACTTGAGCAAGGAACCAAAGACTTGAACAAGGAAACTCAAGACCAGTAGCACAAAGAGAGCTCCGAGAGGTAAGCATTGGACCTTCAATGTTTGTTTGAGTAAGCATGATGTATGGGTGTTAAGCTTTATGCTTCATCTTCAACTTGAATGTTTGCCATGAACGAGCATGATACGTTGTATTCGTTGCATTTATTTGTTTAAATGTTTGGCTCATGATTCGAATATATCAAATGCCCTGTTATTGGTCAAGTGCTTAACGATCTTCTCCCATCATGGTACCAAAGACCACCCCCACCTTCAATTGAATCCTCACAGCCTCACCTTCCCACACCAATCTTTCCTCCTTCATTTCTTCATCCCAAAAAAACAAAAACCCAAATACATCATTCTCTCAACCATCAATCACTACAAGAAAATATCTTATTAGTAACCAATTTTAGTGGCTAAAAGTTGTTAGTCACTATAGTGACCAATTTAGATACCAATTTACAAAATTAAAATTTATTGGTTACTAAAATAGTCACTAATATAAATAAAAAAATTGTAATTGGTCACTAAATTTGTCACTAATTAATTAGAGAGCATTTTAGTAACTAATTTATTTTGGTAGCCAAAACTTAGGTAGCTAATTTTTAGTGACCAGTTTTCTTTGGTAGCCAAAACTGTGGTAGCTAATTTTAAAAACCAATTTAGTGACCAATTATAATTTTTTATTTATAATAGTAACTATTTTAGTAACCAATGATTTTTTTACTTTGTAAACTTGTATCTAAATTAGTAATTATAGTAACTATCAACTTTTGGTCACTAAAATTGGTTACTAATGAAGCATTTTCTTGTAGTGAATCATCATACACAAATCACACAACAAAAACATCTCCATCACTAGTAAGTCGTATGATGCTTTCACCTTCACCTCACACCTGCATAAAAAAACAACAGATACCCAAACGGCACCAATCAAACGGTGGTGGTCTTGGTCGCGATGGCCACAAGGTTTTGTGTTTAAGTGAGCCACTTTGACGCAAGAAGAGAAGGGGGAACTTCGTGGCTTTGCAAGTGGCGTCGTGGCGGCAGTCCAGGTCGCAAAGGCCAGAGGGTTGGTTGTCGTGGTGCTTGCAGACCCAATTACAGTGGCTGGCACAGTGGTAACGAGGTGCAGCGTCTATGGCACCTTTCTCTCTCGTGGAAGAGGAGAGTCGAGGTTTGGAGATGAATGGGCGCCGACGTGGATGCCGACAATGGCTGGAACCATTAATGTAGTCTCCGGCAAGCAGGGCTTTGCGGCTGTGAAGGGAAGTGGTGTTGTCATGTGGTCACACGCGGGAAGAAGAAGCAAGAAAATAGGCGATTTAAGAGGTTTGTTTTCGTCGGCAATCCCTTCAGTGGTGACCATCGCCGGTGGCGTCATATCTCGCCAACGGTGGAGCGTGTAGTGACGACATTTGCTATTGGAGTCGTGGTGGAGGTTTGCGGTGGTGAAGAAGAGAGGCTGCCAACTTTAATCTTGATTAGGTTTTTAGAAGAATTGGGATCTTCCCCTTTATTTTCTTTGTGCACCTCCTACCTTAGTATTTGCACCCCTCCCTTTTGTGTGGTTTGGATCTGTGTTTGCTCAACACACCTCTTTGATTACTGCACGCACCCCACATCATTATATGTCACACTTCATGCACATTATTGGTTTACTTCGTGTACCTCCATAATTGATAACCTCGCGCCCTATGTGTATGTTGGTCTTGCTTTGGGCCTGATTGTGTTTGTTGACTGCACCAAATTTTCACAGTTTACACTCTCCTTGTATTTTTGCTCTATTTTCAGATTTATACTTATTGCACCTCACTGTGTTTTACGCATACAACCTCCATGCATTTTTTTTAATTTTTATTTTTTTTATTTATTTTTTTCCCTTCATTTTATTTTTGTATAATCTTTTGTACACATGTTTTTTGCTAAAAAACATAAAAATATTTGAAAATTATAAAAAAAATAGAAAAAATATATAAAAAATAAAAATGTTCTCTTTCACTTTATTGTGTCTATTCAGTCGCCCGCATCGTGTGACACTCATTTTCAAAAATATCAAAAATAGTTTTCTTTCTCTTTTAGTGTTTGTCTAATCGCTCGTGTCGTGTGATACATATTTTCATGTAATCCAAAATATACCAAAAATTAGTCTAAAATTTCAAAATATAAAAATATCAACTTTTTTAAACAACAATATCTTTTTAAGAAACTACGTGATCTCCACTACGAGATATATAGGAGCAAGGTCAACCTTTATCAAGTTCACTTTCAAAAAAAATCAAATCATTTTCCAAAAAGCTTTGCAAATATCTCTTAAAGAACTATGTAACCCTGATTTCTCACTTTAAATGAGAATACGTAGGATCAAGGTCAATCCTTGTCGGGCCCAAAAATCAAAAAAAATATTTTTGTTTCTTTTTAGTATTATTTGTCTCATTATTTTTGGGGAAAATAATGTTTTGAAAAGCACATCAACTTTGCATGTTTAATTAAGGGTACCACCTTTGTACTAACACCTTTCCTACGCGTAACTGACTCTCGGATCCAAAAATTTGGTTTTTCGCAGACTTGCTTTATTTTTATGGTTTTCCATAGTTTTCCAGAAATAACTATGGTGGCGACTCCAAATCTCTTTTAAAACCTGTTTTCTTTTTTGGTTCTTCATCCTGTCACGATTTCAGTTGCGACAACTATTTATAATCCCCCTACATTTATAATTTCTTAATTTAATAAAATATTATTTTTTATAATGATAAATATATAAAATTTAAAAAAATTATAACACAACACAAAAAAAAAAAATTAACTAGGACTTTTAATTTCATTGATAAGTACCAAATTGCAGGGTACATTTGTTCACAATTACAATGCAAATATCAAGAAAAGTACAAAGTCATGATAGTTCTAATTTTACATCTAAATTTCATAATAATAAAAAAAAACACATTGTATTCTTTATCATAACAAACACACATATGCATATACTCCCCTATCACTAGTATGGTTTGTCATACAAAATTTGGTTCATTAATTTTTCCCCCAATATACATTTACTTTTCAATTCCTAAATTCAATTCCTTAATTATTCTCCCCCTTTGGATTCATCAAATGAAATTAAAGCAATTAAGAACAAGAATAATAACAAACAGTTTCATGAATTGAAGCACACATTACAAGGAATAAGAACCAACGACAAAAAAGAGAAAAAACATAGAACTGATATAATCAACACGCTGATATAGAAAAACAACAAACTGAAAAACATGACAAAACTCATAAAAGAGGAATGCAACACCAAAGATGTAATGCATGACCCTAAAAGCTAACCCAATTAGTCATCCTGATTATTGTTTCTGTTATGGAATGAAGTCATTAGATCATGAATGCCATGGATGTGATCATCCAACTAGTATTTATAGATGAACACATTTAATGCAGAATCAGCCAGTTAAATTGTGCAAATTTATTATATTGATTTTGTTTATGTAATCAAACCAGATGAAATGCATTAGATTATATGTATCAGATTAAAGCATTGTTTTTCCAGTGAATGTAAGCACATTGGAATCACGCAATGTAAGACCCGAGAAATTTAAATAATTAAATAAATAATTTTTTAATAAGTGCAGGTAGTGGGAACCTTTATGGAATTTAATGCTAGCCTTTATGACATGAAAGAGTACTAGCTCAAATGGTTGAGAGTACTTGGTTGTGTTGAAAGGACTTGGGTTTGAGTCCTATGTATGCCAATTGTGTATTACTTTAATTGTTAATTATTTTGGTAATATGCTTGATCATGAGGAGAGATAATATAATCCTAAATTTATAGAAATTATCATGAAACATGAATTGGTTGAATGGTTGTGCATTGTCTTAACATTGGCATGGTTGTGTGTTCGAACCTTAGTAGACATGGATTAAGCTTCCTTTTTGGTAAAATTATTTTTCGCATGGATAGGAAGGGTTAGAAAAGCAATTTGGAAGGGCCAAGATGGAAGGTAACAAGGGAGGTCATAGTTGATCAAGATGAGACTTCAAATTAGCAAGTTGAGCAAGAAGAACCAGGTTTGGGGAGCTGAACCCGAAATTTGCATGTTAGTTGATATATTGCATGGTGTATGATAGAATATTATATGTTTTCCTCTTAATAAGCTCATATTTCTAGGTTTCTGGAAAACTTCCAGAAATCGCCAAGCGGGCCTTCAAAGTCGTTAGGCCACTCATAACATTTTCTGTGTAATTCTAGGTTCTAGGGATGAACCGCCTGCTGGCATGAATTGGACACCAGGCGATACATGCTTTTCAACCCAGTTTTCTAGGTTTCTGTATGATCCGTCTGGTGGTGATGAACACCCGTCAGGTGGCGCGAGCTAAATGTGACTCATTTTTGCTGTTTTGGGGTTTATGGGTAATTCCAATTAGGAAAAAAAGGAGTTGCATTTGTTGGCTGATCATTGGATACAAAAATTATTGAATAACATTGCAATTGGAGTTAATTGGATTAGATGAACAAAATTTTAGGATTTGGAAACTTGGGGTTTTATGTTCTAGAATTAATGATTGTATGAATTGAACTAGAAATGTTAATGGATATGGTTTGGGTTGGGAAATGTTACAATAGTAAGCATGATCACTTGTAGGGTTGTGAAAATAAGTATAGCAATGAAATTGGGGATTTTTGGAACCTTCGCAGGTGCATGAATTTTTGGGTGGTATCCATAATTCTATGCACCGCCAGGCGGCACCTTGCTTGCCACCAGGCGCCAACGCAAAAACAAAGAGAACTGCATGGCTTTGAAGATATTGTGGGTTTGGCCATTTTGTGAGTTAGATTATGAAGAAAATGGAAGTGAGCAAGACTCGGATAGGGGCCTAAGGTGATGCTATATGTATATCCTATTAGCATAAATTATATTGAGGTATTAGTGTGAATTGGAAGAGTTGTTATGGTATCAACAATGTAGGGTAGGTTAATTACACTAAGGTCAGACATGTGTCTGTGATAGAAGAAGATGAGAAGTCTGGAGACTCTTTAGTAATTGGCAAATTATAAGTGTAGGAAAACTATGCTCCTAAATATTGGTGTTATCATTGGAATGATAGTAGAGCTATTTGGGGGGATTGATTCTAGTTGATTAAGCTACTAAGACATGAACTTTAATTGAGAACAATGCTACTAGTAATGGAAGTTGGAGCATCTAGGAGTGTTATCCTATGATGGGGTTCACATGTGGACAAGGTTCCAAATTGAATTGGTATGAGTATCTTGGCAAAAATTAGGCAGTATCAGGTGGAGAGGAAATATGGGCATAAGATTACTTAACTTAGAGATTTAATGTGAGATTCCAAGGAGTGGGAAGTGTACGAAAAGGTTCTGCAGGGTCTGAAACCTTTATTGTGCGAGTATTGGTGTAGCGCTTGGTGGTGGTGTTGGAACCGCTAGCCGATAGCTGCAATTCCAAAGGGCAACATGGACGTGTGGCCTCTAGTGGTGAGGTCCGTCCCGTCAGGTGATACCTGTAGAGGTAGTGTGTTCAAGGGCATTGGGTGCCTGGCGGTAGAGAAGTTCCACCAGGCGGAGCGCCAGGCGATAATGTAGGGGTAGAGACTTGTGTGATTTGGATGTGCGTGGTCTACAATGCTTTGGATAGTACCTTAAAGATGGACTTGCTAGAGTATTCCTTGAGTTGTGGCTTAGAATGACATCCCTTGAGTTTTGGCTTGGGATAGAGGGTAAACACGTGGCATTCTTTGAGTTGTGGCTTGGAATGACATCCCTTGAGTTATGGCTCGGGATGGTAGTGGACACAAGCATTCCTTGAGTTGTGTCTCGGATTGACGAGTGTTACTGGTATGGGTGTGCGAGTTGTGGCTCGTACGGAGGGTCTCCACTCAATTGAGCAATCACCGATTTTGGCCAATGATGTGCTAATCTTGTGTCGAGAGTACGAACTATGGTTCGTATTAGGGACTCCACCTGGCGTTATGGAATGTGGTCCGTAGCATGTTTCCCGCACGTGTTCTACAAGTTGTGGCTTGTAAGTGGTGGCAGCACATGGTATCTTGAGGTTATCATCTAAAGACGTAGAACATGGATAACATGGTGGTGGACATGTGATATGGAATCAAAGGATAAAGTTTCGTTGATGAGTGTATGCATATATGATTGAATTGTATATATAACTTTATATTGTTAGCTCACCCTATCAGCTTGTGTTTGGCGATGATCGTGTAATGTGTTACATGGGATCAGATGATGTTGCAAGTAGTGTTGGTGAGGCATAGATTGGAGTAGGGCAGCATGGGATTTAATGATTTCCGCTTATTTTTGTTATTTTGTAATTTGGTTTCAACAACAATTTTGAAATTGTAAGACTTGGAGTTTAAATTACAATGATTGTAATTGACAATTGATGTATGGTTTTCATTTTCCCGCGTTTTGGGAAATTCGTTATAATAAATGTAGTTTGACTTTCTATTTTGTTTATTTTATTTTAAAATTAGTAATATCTAACCAGGATGTTACACACAACATATATGCTTTATGGTCAATGCAATCTGAAAAGAAACAAATAACTTATGCAATAGATGTTACACATAGACTATACCTTATCATTTGACAATAACTTTGACCCATTCAACTATTGAATTTGTTTTATACAAATATTTATTGTTAAGTGAAATGAACACATAGATTTGTAAAATCAACATGTTAAAAATTCATCAAATAATAACTTCATGAACATAGTATCTAATGAAGTGAAATCAACACATAAATTTGTAAAATCAACAAATTTAAAAATATGTAAGATCATGCTTTCTACACGCAACATTGATTAAGTGAAATCAACTCATAAATTTGTAAAAGCAACAAGTTTAAAAAGATGTAAGATCATGCTTTCTGCACACAACATTGAATAAGTGAAATCAACACATAAATTTGTAAAATCAACAAATTTAAAAATATGTAAGATTATAGTTCCTGCACACAAAATTTGTTTAAGTGAAATCAAAACATAGAATTATAAAACTAACATGCTAACTATGTCAGATCATATTTTATACAACATTATCTTATTTAAATGAAATCAACACATGAAGTTATAAGATTAACAGGCTAGAAATATATCAGACCACATTTTTCATATCCAATACTCCTAGTTTAATTCTTAACTTGTTAAACCTATCACAAGCTAATGGCTTTGTGAATAAATCATCTAATTAATTTTCTGTTTTAACAACCTAAATTTCATAATCACCTTTTAAAACATGATCTCTAATGAAGTGATGTCTTATTTCAATATGTTTAGTTTTAGACAATACAATGGTACCTTTACCAACTTCACTCCATAATCCAAGAGTTGATGCTTAAGCCATATGATTTTTGCACAAGAATATCCAGTTACAATATATTCTGCCTCAACTGTGGAAAGTGTTACACAAGCTTGCTTCTTGTTATTCCATGATATCAAACTCGAGCTAAGTAGATGGCAAATTCCACTTGTGTTTTTTCCTATCCAATTTGCAACCTTCAAAGTCAGAATCTGAAAATCCACTTAGACTAATCTTAGAGTTACCTAGATACCATAATCCAACACTAGTTGTCCCTTTCATATACTCTTTGCAGCTTTGTAGTATGATTCCTTCGAATTGGATTGATATCTTGCATACATACAAACACTAAATTGGATATCTGACCTACTTGTAGATAGATAGAGCAAAGATCCTATTATTCCTCTGTATTTGGTATAATCAATTTATTGTCCAGCCTCATCTGAATCCATATAGTAGTTTATAGCAATTGAAGTGCCAACTTCCTTGTAATTCTCCATTTCAAAATTTTTCAATAGGTCAAACAATATTTTGTCTGGCTTAAAAATGTTCCCTGCTCAAGTTGTTTAGCTTGTAGCCCTAAAATGTAGGTTAACTCAACCATCATGGACATTTCGAATTCACCCTCTACAACAAATTCTTCACACATAGAGTTATCATTTGAGCAAAAGATTATGTCATCAACATACACTTGAACAAGTATCACATCACTTTCATGTTTTCTAATAAAAAGTGTTTTATCAACAACACCTCTAACATACCCTTTTGATAGTAAAAATGTGCTTAACCTTTTATACCATTGAGGTGGTCTTGCTTTAAACCATATAAGGCCTTTTTCAATTCAAAAACATGATTAGGGTAAAAATGATCTTCAAAACCATGTGGTTGTGATATATACACTTCTTCATTCAAGAATGCACTTTTAACATCCATTTGAAACAATTTGAAAGTACACATGCAAGCATAATAACAATCTCAAAGCTTCTAGTCTAGCAACAAGTGCATATGTTTCATCAAAATCAATACCTTTCTCTTGATTATAACCTTTAGCTACTGTTGACAAAAAGAAGAAGATGGACATCTTTCTCCAATAAGGAGTTTTGATGATGATGACTTATGAAGAAGTATGGAAGACTTGATGATGATGCATGGAAAAATGTTGAAGACTTTAAAGAATGCTTGGATTCAACAGATTAATTAAAGACTTAAGAGTTTAGTTGTTTAAAGTCTTGTAATATGTGTACATTATTTAAGATAGTTAAATTAGTAGGTCAAGAGTCAAAAGGCAGAACTTAAACAGTAGAGCACTAAAAGAAAGTCTTATTTTTACAAAACGCACTATGATAATCGATTATCACTTATGCTAATCGATTATCATAAGTTTTCTTTTAAATTTTTCAAAAACTGCTCTGGAATAATCAATTATTTCAGAGGATAATCGATAATCAGCGCGAAACAATGTTTTTCAGAAACTACTCCGGAATAATCGATTATCACTTATGATAATCGATTATCTATGGCAGTTGTGACTTAACTTTTCATATTCTTAACCTAATTTCTAAATAGGCTTCTATAAATAGAGTGGTAGACTTTCATTATCAAATACAGAAGATAGAGAAGTCTGAGTACTTGAGAACTCTCTATGGGAAGGCTTTGAAAAACCTAGTATCGGTAGAGCGATAACTTTCATCAAGTGGGATCTTGAGTGATTGAGTGTTGCTGTTGTTGCTAGGAGAAGCCAGTCAACCTTTGTGTGATTCAAAGGAAGGTGTTTTCATCCCTTGTGGATTTCAAGGGAAGTGTCTTCATCTCTTGTGTGATTTAAGAGAGGTGTTTTCTAAATCCTAATCTTTCTTATCATTGATTGTAAGTTTGGTTTATTTTAGTGATTGAGTTAATCTCGTTTTGTAGAGATTAACAACTGGACGTAGGGTCTTTTGATTCGAACCAGTATAAATACTTTGTGCAATTTTCTCTTCTCTACTCTCTTTATTTTATTGTGTTTATTAAAATAAAGGAAATATTTTTAATTGATCTTTGATATTAAAAGGGAAAATTTTAAAAGCACAATTTTTATTAAGAACCCAATTCACCTCCTTAGTTTTTGTCCAAACGCCAAACATTCCCCTACACGATACCAACAACTACTAGCTTAGCTTTGTTTCTAACTATGCTACTATCTTCATCCATTTTATTTCTAAACATCCATTTTGTGCCAATTATATTCATATCATCACTTCTAGGAACATATAGATTATACATTATTTCTAATGAATTGATTAAGTTCATCTTGCATGGCAATGGTCTAATTATTATAACATCCCTTTGAGGTGTCACAGTTACTATCATTCAATACATCATTCACATTTTTGGGTTCAACTTGTGATACAAAAGCAACATGTTCACAAAAGTTATTAAGCTTGCATTTAGTAGATACTCCTTTATCAATGTCACCAACAATGTTGTCCTTTGATAGCTCTTTGGAAGTAGTCCAATCCTTTAGTAAGTTGCTATGAATGGGAATTTCAGTTTATTGAATTTCCTTTTCAACTGATCTATTTTTTGTTCCAGCTTGTTTTCCTAGAATAACATCATCTTCATCAGCATCAATTATCACTTGACCTTGCAACTTTGAGTTAGATTCATCAAATTGATGAAAAATTAACCCCAACCAAGGATGGAGGCACATGCTTAAGAAGACTAAGCATGTTTAGAAAAGGAAGTTCACTAATCCTTCATCCCTTTTCATTGTTCTTTGTTATTTTTTATTCCCTAAATTGACTTAGTTGAATCAACCTTAGTTGACTTCTTGACCTTTGACTAGGTTTGACTTGTTGACTAGAGTTGACTTGAGTTAAGTCAACATGCTAATCTTTGTTTATTTGCTTTGTAGGTTAATTAGGAGTAAGAAAGCAATGTTAGGTGGTGCATGGTGATTGAGGAGCATAAATGATGTGGAGGAGAGAGTAAAGCAAAGGCATAAAGCATAAAGTAAAAGGCATAAAGCAAGTGTACCTATGTACCTTTGGTCTCCTTTGTTTTTAACACACTTTGGCCACTTTTTGGAGACATATGAGACACATTCTTGGTCTCCTTTTGTGCTAGAACGAAATTAGCCTTGCATACACTATAGTTAGCTCTTTTGTCTCTCATTTTTGTAATCTTATTTGACCTAGTTTCTAGAAGCTAGGGTTAGGTTTTTGTAGAGACATCCTTAGGTATCTTTTATTTGCATAGAGGCCCATAAACTCTTCTATATAAGGGGGTCTCCTAGACATGTAAAAGGGTTGATCATTTTGAAGTAAAAACACTTTTGTGTCTCAACCATTTATGAGAGTTTCCTCCATAGGGAGTGAATACTTTTAAGCCTTATCTTGCATAGCAAGTGGCGACACATATTCACTCATCTTCAAGGTTGCCATGGGTTCTAGCCTAGCCTTGTAGTGGTGTGCTTCTCACATTTTTTACCATTCTTTTCCTTTCCATTTTATGTTTTCTTCTTCCTTTAATTGTTCTTGGTTTTCTATCGTTTATGTGCATTCCATTTCCTTTTTGTTTTGAATCAATCCCTCATCTTCTTCTCTTGAGCTTTATGAAAGGAACCTTCACATCTAGATAGCATACTATCTTAATGTCCAGTGGGGATTTTACTTAGTTTTCTTGATCAACTCACACCAAATTCAATAATCTTAAAAGAAAACAAGATAATCCTTCATCACAAATACAACAAGTATAGATTCTTCAAAAATCATAACCCTTTTATTATAAACTCTATATGCATGAACTTGTAAAATAACCAAGGAAGATTCCTTCATCAACTTTTGCATCAAATTATCCAAGATTTTCTTTACCATTATTCAAAATAAAGCATTTATAACCAAACACCTTTAAGTGAGTCAAAACAAACCTTCTACCCTTGAAAAGCTCATAAGGGGTTTTCTTCAAAATAAGCCTAATCAAGACATAATTTAAAACATAAATGGTTGTGTTGACTGCATCAACCCTGTTAACACCTAATTTTGTCCAGCTTAATAAGAATCTCTTTTAGGAAAAAAAAATAATAAAATGAAATAATAATAAATAATAAATAAGTAAATAATATTAAAAGAAAAAGAAAAAAAGAAAACTTTTTGTTTGATTAGGCCCAATCTTTTTTCTGACATTTCCAATCTTCCATTTGTGTTTTCCTTTTACACCTTATTTTTTATTTTTTTAGCCCATTTTTTATCCTCTCATACCACCATTCACTTTTCTACCACCTTTTTTCCATTCTTAGCCCTACTCTATGCCTTTCTACCATTCACTAGGCGAGCAAATTCGCCAACGAGTGATGCTGACAAAGAAAAAAACTTTAAATGAAAAAAATGCTAAAAATACTAGGTTACCTCCCAAGAAGCATTTTTTTAACGTCATTTCAACTCGACGCATGATATTTATAGTTCGTGATTTGTCCTTCTAGTGTGCTTCTTTGAGAATTCTCCTCTTTATACTGTTGTTTCTTCGGGTTTTTCTTTCAATCAACGGATCGTAGAGTAATTGATCAGCCGAAATCTTGCTTCTCATGCACAATCAAGAAAACTAGAAGGAACATATTAATGAGTGAAAATAATAAAGACAAAACAATTTTTTCTTTTTTTCTTTTTGACAACGCCAATTATAGTCCCTGACAACGCCACCAAAAACTTGTTAAGAGTTGGCAAGTGTTCCAAATCGCATAGGTAATATAGTGGACAAGTCTAGATATCGTCTCCCACAAGGACTAATGTGATTTCAATTAACTGATTAGTTACTAATAAAGGATGAGAATAACAAAACATGTTTTGATGTTTAAATAAAAGATAAATTTGTAATTAAATGTATAATGGAAACAAATAGCTTGATTGAGGAAAATATAAGATAAAAATCTCACTGGGATTGGGTATCATGATTCCGTTCAAAGTAAAAGCAACAAACAATATATTGCTAATTTCGTATCTCACACTCACATCATTTGTAACATGCCTCGATTTTTTCGTAGACAAGCCTAAACTAGAATAATAAAAACTCTATGTCTAGCAATTTTTAGAATTATGTTTGCATTAATGACCAATATGTTGATTCTTAAGAATGACCAATGACCACATCTATGTCTAGCATGTGAAATCAATAGTTGCTTTATCCTATTTAGGTTTCCCAAACTATCTTTCGGATCACCGATACACCCACATATGCACCATATCTAAAACATGCATTTAAAGATCATAATATGGGTTTCAAATTGTCTTTCAGATCAGTATGGACTCCCGCATGTGGAAAATCATAGACTATGTAGTTAAAACAAGAATAAAACATAAGAGATTATGGAAAATGATTATATTGAATGAAAAATTCACAGAGAATTAAGAATACTTTACACTCAACCCTCGTGAATGAGGTAGTTAGCTACTTTTAGACATACTAAACACAAGACTATTGTTGAAATTGAATGCCTTCATCCTTTGAAATGCCTTTCTACCTTCAAATGTAGAGATATTAAGTTTCTTTCTCCCCAAGAGTGTCTCTCCCTCGAGAGGGGAGGTACCCCAAAAGGGGTGTTAGTCCACACAATGCGATGTCCTCTTTCATTTCTGACAGGCCCCTTATTTATAGATTTTTCGAATAGACTGGCTTGCAACTTTGTACTTGTTTGTGTATTAGAATATCTTGAATATATTTCTTTTAATCTTCTAAAGCGAAATATCTTTCAGATATTCTTCAAATATTATGTCTGGTAATTGAAGTAACCAACTTGGTGGATAACTGATTTTGTTGATATTCTTTTAATATTCAGTACTCCATTGATTATGTTGATAATCTTCTTAAACCTCTAACATTTCCACTTATTTGAAAAATATAAGCAAAATTTTTATCTTTTCCAAAATTTATTAAATAAAACCTGAAATATCCAAAAGATAATGGTAAAATAATAAAAAAAGAATAAAAATAAACAAAATAAAAACATGATAATGTCAATTATCATCTAACTTAAAGCACATCCCACATATCCTTTGCACAACCATATTGAGAAACTCTAAAAAACGCATCCATGTTCAATGCGGATGTTAGGAGGTTCTTAGTTGCACAATCATATTGAGCCTTAGTCTTCTCATCTTGATTCAGTGAAAATTTCCATGCGAATTTTCCAAAACTGATAGTTCACACCACTAAACATAGGTGGCCTATGTATAGAAGCACCTTCTGCAAAAGAGTTTTAGGATCAAACATGAATATCAATTGTAAGTAATGAAGGAAGTAATTAACCAAGAATGGGTGTTGAATTGGCCTTTTCGAAAACTTTAATTCCTTTTAAACTTGTAAAAAACCCTTTTAGTTGAACTAGAATGACCATGAACTCAGTGTGCAATTACTATTGGAACATGAATTTTTAATCGATTAGAAAGAAAGTTAATAGGTTGATTTCATTAATCATAGAGTCAACCAGATATATCAATATTTTTTAGGTTTCATCATATCTTTGGTCCCTATTTTCGTAGCGAAATCTCAATTTAGTTTCTCTATTTTTTTTCATCTCAATTTGGTCCTTATTTTGGAAATTTGATCTCAATGTAGTCCTTTCCGTTAGTGGTACAATAACAACGTTAAATGGGGTGCCACGTATCAGTTCCTCAATTTTTTGAATTTCTTTTATTTTTTTTTTGAATTTTTTTTGAATTTTCATTTATTTTTTTTAATTTTTTAAAAAAATTAAAAAATTTGCCACGTGTCAAGCTATCATTGTGCCACATGGCAGTGACAATGACAAGTGTCAGTATTATACCAAGTGTCATTTCCTCAATCTCAATTTGGTCCCTGTATTCTAATTTTTGTCTCAATTTAGTCCCTATTTTTGTAAAAATAGTGCAATTTCGTCTCTTTCCAAATTGAAACAAAAATTAATTTTTATATAAATTTTATACAAATATTTCTTAAATTTGATATTTTTATTCAAATTGATATTTTTATTATATATTTTAACATAGCTAAGTTTATTTAAATTTGTGTTTCACATTGAACTTTACTTAAAATTGTTTTCAAATTTTAAATTTATATGTTTTTTATTGTTACATAAACTAGTTAATTTATGATTTTTTTTCTATTAACATTATTTTCTTTTTAACAACTTTAAAACAATTTTAAATAAAGTTCAATGTAAAATATTAATTAAATGAACTTAATTTTGTTAAAAATATTTACTTGAAATATCAATTTTGATAGAAAAATTTGTGTACATTTATATAAAAATTAAATTTGATTTTAATTTGGAGAAGGACTAACATTGTTAAATTTTTACAAAACTTGGGACTGAATTGATACAAAAATTAAAATAAAGGGACCAAATTGAGAAAGTAATGACATAAGTGACACATGTCATTGTCACTGCCACATGGCACGATGAAAGCTTGACACATGGCAATTTTTTACTTTTTTAAAAAATTCAAAAAATGGAGGAACTGACACGTGGCACCACATTAACGCTATTATTGTACCACTAACAGAAATGACTATATTGAGATCAAATTTCCAAAATAGGGACCAAATTGAGATGAAAATAATAGAGGGACCAAATTGAGATTTCATTACGAAAATATAGACCAAAGGCATGATTAAACCTATTTTTTAACATATTAAAACATAGAAACAATAGATTGACTTACTAGAAAATTATGCAGAAAAACGAAATTGATGATAAACTCGTAAACAATTTTAGCAACTCGTCAAGATTGATTACAATCTGTAATACACACAAAGTTACAACTTCATATTATATAGAATCACACAAATACCATACACAGATTGCTAAAAATAGATTTCTTGATGTTAACACTCAATTTCGTCCGGATAGCATGAATAGAATAAATTGTAAATAAAATGATCTTTTAATAATTATAAGGGTAAAATATGTTTTTGGTCCCTTAACTTTCAGTGAATTTTGGATTTAGTGTATTTCGAAACTTTGGACCAATTTAATTCTTCATCTTTCGAATACGTATATTTAGTCCTTTTAATCAAATATTGTTAAATTTATTTGACATTTCAAGCACGTTTTATAATAGTGTTTGACTTAACATTAAAGCAAAAATGTGTCAAACAATATAACAACTCAAATACAATCATGAAATGCGTACAAAACATCAAATAAACCTAACAAAATTTGATTAAACTGACTAAATTCATGTATTTCGATAGATAATAACTAAATTGGTCCAAAGTTTTGAAATGAACTAATTCCAAAATTCACTAAAAGTTAAGAGACTAAAAACATATTTAACCCTAATTATAATTATAATTTTCTTATTTCCTAGAAAACTAATTTAAATATATAATAAACTAACTAAAAGTGTGTAAAATAGAAAAGTAAATGAATAGAAAAAGATAAAAAAAAAATACTTTTATAATGAAAGTAAGTTTTTATAAGATAAACACCACAAAAACATAAAAATAATTTTTATGATCAAGAATAGGAATAAAAAAAAAGAGATTTTTATAACAACAAATAAAAAATAAAAAAATAAAATATAAAAACAATTTTTAAATAATCAAATAGTTTAATAAAATAAATTTGAATTTGTATAAAGAATGGCCAAAAGATAACCAAAGTTAACGGTAATAAAAACTATAAAATAATATATATTTTTTAATCAAATATTTAAAATGATAAAATATGGGTTTTTTTATCGTTTTTAATTCAAGAAAATGATAAAATAAAAACTATAAAGAGAATGTTTTTAATCTTTGTGAAAATGAGTCTACGCTCATTTGAAAATTGGGTTTTGGTTAACAAAATAATAATCGTTTTCTCCTCCAATAGTAATACCCTCTCTTGAAAATATGGGTTTCTTTTTCACTGTTATCTCACCAACAACATGCAACCTATCCTTTCTTTTTTCTCTCTCTCTCTCCCTCCATGTATATCTCCACCAACAGTTTCTCTCACCTATGATATAAAAGAACACACACCAGAGAAAAAAGGGACCGAAAAAAGCACTTTTTTAAAAGGTGAAAGCCACCAAGCATAGAGCTCTAGGAAGATCGGAGAGAGAGAACCCACATTTGAGAAAGAACGAAGAGGAAGAAGAGTGTTTTTATGTGTTCAGTCGTTGAATGTAAGATTCCAACACTGGTATATGTATATGCGCTTTTGTTCTAATTTTGTTTAGGTACTGGTTTCCACCTCGTTTCTTTATCTCATTCATACGACAATAAATAAGAAATAGGGGCTTCAATCGTCGCTCATTGTTCCTGTTTCTTGATATGTATATACATGTATTGGTGTTTTGTGTTTAGTGTTAATAATCTCTAGGATGCTTTTAGCTCTCTCTATATATGTGGGATTAAACCTTTGCTTACCAGTAGAAAGGTCCACTAATAGGTTGCTTTATTTTGGTGTGTTGTTACATTCTCTGCATATATAGTTTTTTTTTTTTTATTTGAAGGAAATAGCGACTTAGTCTTTCTATGCCATAGCTTGACTTTTCTTTCACATTGCAATGAATGCATGATGCACTCCTAATATATATCCGATTCACAACTTAATTGCATGTTTCATTTGAACACAATGGCATAAGTGCACATGACTAGAATTAATGCAAGACATCTCATCCTTTTATATAAAACTTAATGAATGCATGAGAAAGGCGTGGGAACCGCTAGATAATCTTTATCTTCACTTAAGGTTTCCTAGAAGTAATTATAGGTATAACATCAATTAAGAGTTAAAAACATAGGTAGGTACGTGTGCTTTGTTTTCTTTCTTTTTCTTTGTTTTCTTTGTTTTTCTTTTTTTCTTTCTTTCCTCTTTCATTCATAATCATTCCAATTCATTCCAAATGCTTATTACGTTCAATCTTGAACTTGTTTGGTGGTTAAGTTTTTATGATTTTAATTATCATATCTTATTTGATGGTTGAGATTTTATAATGTTAATTGTCGTGTCGAGTCTCAGACTCCCTTGATAATAATTCTTTTTTATAACTTTTTATCTTGACGAGTCTCAGACTCGCTTGATAATCATTTTTTTTCATTCACTTTAATTATCATGTCAAGTCCTAGACTCGCTTGATAATAATTTTTTTTCATGACTTTAGTCACTATGTCGAGTCCCGGACTCGCTTGATAATCATTTTTTTCATTCACTTTAATTATCATGTCGAGTTCCGAACTCGCTTGATAATAATTCTTTTTCATAACTTTAATTATGTCGGGTCCCGGACTCGCTTGATAATCATCCTTTTTTCATAATATTAATTATCATCTCTCAAAATAATTTTAGTTTTTTTTAATTTTATTATGAGTCTCATACGTGTTTGATGTTTAAGATCTTTCAAAATATTTTTTATTTATCATGTCGAGTCTCGAACTCGCTTGATCCTTTTTTCATAATATTAATTATCATGTCTAATCTTGTGCTTGTTTGATAATCAGATTTTCCTAACATTAGTTATCATGTTGAGTCTGAAACTTGTTTAATAATTACTTTTTACAACATATAATATCTCTCTAAATATTTCATCTTTTCTAAACAATGTTTTATTTAAAACTACATGATCCCTAATTTTCCATTATGAACGGAAATATGTAGGAGGAAGGCCAAGTCCTTGTCGGGTTCACCTTCGAAAAAAATTAAAATATTTTCAAAATTATTTTCTATAGTCTTTTATTTAGAACTATGTGATCCTTGATTTTCCATTATGAATGGAAATACGTAGGAGCGAGACGAAGTCTTTGTCGGGTTCACCTCCTAAAAATTTAAAATGTTTTCAAGATTTTTTTTCCAAATAGTTTTTATAGAATTACGTAACCCTGATTCTCCATTCTGAATGGAAATACGTAGGAACAAGGTCAATCCTTGTCAAACCCAAATGAAAATTTCAATAATAATTTCTTTAATATTTTGTATTTGTTTGTTTGTTTGATTTTTTGCGGGAAACTAAATATTTTAAAAAATTGCATTAATTTTGCACACTTAAGTAAAAGGAACCGTCTTTGGATGGACGTTGTGGGGTGCAAATACCTTCGCCACACGTAATTGACTCTCGAACTTGGTTTCAAAGACTAAGAGAGAGAGAGAGAGTTTTATACTGGTTCACTCAAAACTGAGCTACATTCAGTTAGTTAAGGCAACCTTAGCTTGACTTTGCACTATTTCAAAAGAATTACACAATCCACCAACGTCACAACACTTATTTATACTTCAATGCTTCAGCTTCTTCAAGTGTATACTTTTAGAGTCTTAGAGCACTATTTCTCTACCATTTTAGTAGCATGACAATCAAACCGACCTAAAATTTTTGACCTAAAAAAGAATTACCCAAAAAAGGATATCAAAAATTGCTTATTCAAATATTAAATATTAATTAAATTAAATTAAATTAATTTACAAATAAAAGGAAGAATAAAAATAGAATTTTGGACTCTTTTCTTTTAACTTGGTGACCTCTTCACCATCACAATTAAAGATTATCTTTGCACAATTCATACAATTTTGGAGATAAAATTTATATATAAAATAGTAACAAAATAATATTAACTTATATCAATATATGTCTATACTTATCGGTGAGAGTTACATACCTTGGAAGACTTTTACTTTCCAATAGTGTAGAACAATAACAACATGTTGATCCTCTCTAGATCCAAGAAAGACATTTAACTCATCAACATAGTGACAAAATAAAGTACATTTCATTTTAAATTTATTATACAAAAATGGGGTTGATTAGAAATTTACAATGACAGGTTTACAACAAATAACATATAGCAATGGCAAATAACAAATAATTATATTACCCATGAACTTCGATAGAAATGACATTGATGTTCGTCTTCCTACCACCTTTTTATATATCTCTCTTGTATCTACATAAAACAGTAAAAACTTACCCATTTCATATTTGATATTATATATCATTTAAAGAAAATAGTAAACATAATCATAATTTTACCAACTAAATAGCCGGTATCAAAGCGAGGAGCATTGATGGTAGACAAAGGAATGTACTCATTGTTCGTTTTGGGCACTAAGTTATAACCAACTAAAACAACTTTCGTACCAAATTGAAAGTTTATTTCATAGTTACCATTGGTTGTTCTAAAAGAACCACCACTACTAGAAACATTGAATGATTGTATGGAGTAGACCTTATCCTCACCGATATCCGATTGGAATTTGTATATCAACGTGCATCTTGTAACATCCCTAAGGATTATTACCTAAATAAATAAATAAATAAGGAAAAGAAATTTAAATCCTCATGATATTATTATTCCCAAACGCGGGAAAATTTTAAAATATTTAAACACGCGCCAAAAATGATAAGAAAGTAGTCATAAAGACGTTACAGTTTCCAAAATCCATAATCATAAATAAAAACATAAAAAAATATGCCTAGCTCTAATCCCAGCTAGCCCTCACTCCGTCGCCTGAGCATCCTCAACATCACCTGTATTCACATATGCTCCCATGTAACGAATCACACAATCATCGCCATACACAAACAGAAAGAGTGAGCTGAGAAAAATAAAAACAGCATATATATATATATAATGTGAAAAATAAGACATACACCCATCTTATTCAATCTACTTAGTTCTTGGCCAAGACCTTAACCCCAAGGCTGTATAGCCTTCAATTCACACAAAAGGTTAGCCTTGGACTCGGGAATATGATGCTCACACGAACCTGCCCCCTCGTGGTCCTGCCTCTACGAACCTCCCCGCTCGTAGTCCTGCTTTACGAACCTCCCCGCTCGTAGTCCTGCTCTACGGACCTACCCGCCCGTAGTCCAACACATGTGATCCACCAGCCCCGTACCTCCCCGCTCGTATCCCCACGCAAGAGTAACTTGATATGAACCTCCCCGCTCATATCATCAAATGTTAACCACCATCCATGAACCTACCTGCTCATGGCACAACATCTCCCGATCCAAGTGTAGCATCATTGCTTAAAACACACCCCAAACACAGGTCAATGTCTGCAGAATTTCTGCCCGGCGTAGCACCAAGCGCTGCTAGGCGAAACAAGCCCAGATCGCCTGGCGGTACCTTCCCACTGCCAGGCGCTAGCGCCCGTCCAGCTCCACTATTTTTCAGTCACCGCCTGGCGGAGCAACCCTTGCCGCCAGGCGCTACGCGGTGCAGGGAACTTTGATGCTAGTGCTATCGCCTGGCGCACATGTCCAGGCTACCAGGCGCCATCACAGTAGCGATGTTCTACTTGTTTTTAGCACCCAACACCGTTTGGCTTAAGATCTCAAAGCCATCTTAGAAGTCCCGAATTCACTCCTCAATTGAATGTTATCTTCTTGATAATTCACAACTCCCAATTGGTTCCGGTATTTATTGCTCACAATTGTTAAGTCCTTTAATCAAGGCCTACCCACTTACCAAATATTTCACATTTCATAATCTCCTAAACAAGCTCATTAGCAATCCTAGTTTGCACCAAATTTGGTTATGCATCCTTTCCTCATTCCGTTATTATGCCTATTATCGCACTTTCTACTCATAGGCAGTTTTATCACCTTTCAATAGTATACACTTATTTTTCCAGTTTTATTCCACTAATTTCAGATATCCAACTTCCCACCCTGCATCACCATCACCAACCATACCCAATGATATTTACACCAATCCACATTCATAACTATAATTCGACACTATAGATCAACTATTACTTGTTTCCCTTCTATCTACTACCCCATTCACCCTTTCATCTATAACCCCAAAGATTCCCAATTCTCACTAATTAGTACGTGAATCCTCAATCCTCATTCCATTACCCCTCCAAGAAGATTTCCTCATTCACTTACACACTACTCCTAACATACCATACCTTCCAACTCCTCCCCATGTCTCAATATCAATAAGTCCATGTGTACCAATTTCCTCCACTTTATTTATGACTAGTTTTCCTATTCCAACATCCCCCATCAATGTTTATCGCGCCCATTCAGAACACGACACTTCAACTACCTCTACCGTTGCCGCCGTCAGGCGGTACACCAGTACTAGACACAAAACAATTTTTTTTCGCACCAGTTACGTGATTCCTCCTAGCTTGATTTGATACCCAATCGAATTACACCAAACCTCACTAATTCATATTAATTTTACCAAACCAGAAAGCCTAATATTATCTCTTTTGAGCCATGGAATTATTGGTATAGTCAACATCAATTGATCATTCCTTCACTTCTAAGAACCCAAAACCTCTTATCATAATTATTCATACATGATTTTCTATAAACACTGCCAATTCCAATTTCATAAATATTATACACACATTATATCACACATAACATCACATTCGGAATTCAAAATGACCCAAGCACCAACCAAAAGCCAAGAAAACCCACACACTGTGTCGCGTTGCCTGGCGGACATTCAACCCTGCCAGGCGGTTCAAGCCAAACTCAAGAACAACGCTAACCTCTGGTGCGTCGCCTGGCGGCAGGGGTTGAGCCGCCAGGCAGTTTCTGGGGAAAACCCAAAAACTCCCAAAAATAGTGCAGAAACAACGTAACCAAACACAGGGTTCATGCAACTATGATCATACAATTCACAGTATAGTGATTACGAATAAGAACATGCAGAAACAACTCCCCTTACCTCGACTCCTTGCTTCAACATGAATTTGATGTGTCTTTAACCCCAAAACACTCTTGTTCTTTGCTTGCACTCCTAAAATTGGTTTTCCACTCCAATTCTCCTCTACAATACGTGCCAATATGCCAAACTTGCTGCCCAACACTCACCCCATTGTTTCAGGTCTCTCTCCCCCTAATTACTCTCTCTCTCTCAAAATTAATCCACTCTTAATTACCCTTTAACACCCTAAAACGAAAAATAAGTTAAAATGTGTTTTTAATGGTTATTCAATACCCTTTACAGAATATTTTTCAGCACTCTCGGCTGCCTTTCTTGATTGCTAGGGTTTCTAAACCCTTTCATATTCATGCCAAGGAAAATTTGGAAAAAAGAGAGCAATTTTGTTATTAGCAAGGTTTGAACTCACAACCTTTCAATCACAAAGCAAGTGCACAACCAACTCATATTTGTGATAATTCCTTTAATTCTAAGATTATGTTATCACGCCTCACATTCAAATATATAACATAAAAATGCATAAATTAAATAACATTTACAAATGGCCTACATAAGACTTGGACCTAAGCCCTCTCACACAATCAATGTACTCTCAACCATTTGAGCTAGAACTTTTCCACGTCATAGCAATCCTCATTAAATACCTTAAAGGCTTTTATTACCCGAATTTATTAAATAATTATTTAATTAACTATTTAATTTTCTCGGTTCTTACATTCCCCCCACCTTTAAAGATTTTTGTCCTCGAAAATAAGACTTACCAGGAAATAAGTGCGGGTAGGACTGCCTCATGCGATCCTCCATCTCCCAGGTCATCTCCTAAGTAGCCTCATCCCATAGCACTTGCGAGTTTAGAATCCGCACCGGTCCGGTGTTCACAGTTAAATCTTCCTTGATCTGGATATCATCTGACTCCAAAACATGAGATGGGTCTGCTATGTATTTCCTCAACTGAGAGACATGAAACACATTATGCAGATTCGCCAAGTGCGGTGGCAAGGCGATCTCATAAGTTGTAGCGCCATTTCTCCTCAAAATCTAATAGGGCCCAACAAACCTTAGAGTTAACTTCCTTGATTTGATGGCCCTTCCAATACCTGTCGTCGGTGTCACTCTAAGGAATACATGGTCCCCAACTTCAAACTCTAATGGCTGCCTCCTTTTATCTGTATACGACTTTTGTGTGCTTTGAGTAGCCCTCATTCTCTCCTGAATTGTCTTGACTTTCTCAAATGTCTGCTACAGAAATTCTGGACCCAATACCAGGGATTCACCATCCTGGTTCTAACATAGCGGTGTCCTGCATTGTCGCCCATACAAGGCCTCATATAGTGCCATGCCTATACTGAAGTGGTAGTTGTTATTGTACGTGAACTCCACCAATTGAAGCACCTCACTCCAGCCTCCCATATGATCCAGCACACAAGCTCGTAATAAATCCTCCAAAGACTAGATCGTATGCTCCGACTACCCATCAGTTTGTGGATGGTATGCAGAACTCATCCTCATCTAGGTCCCCAACGCTACCTGTAGAGACTACCAAAAGCGAGATGTGAATCTTGGGTCTCTGTCTGATACTATGCTAGCTGGCACACCATGCAACCTGACCACTTCTCGCACATACAACTCAGCCAATTTATCAAATGACCACTTTTGATTAATGGTGAGGAAATGGGCACACTTTGTCAACCTGTCCACTATTACCCAGATTGAGTCATATACTCTATCTCTGACCCGTAAGATACCATCAGACCCCATCCTGTAATCCTTCCACTAGTGCAGAAATGGTATATTACAACAAGATATTACAACATTTACACGCAAACCGATGTAGTACAGTGCGCAGTGGCATTTTTGAAAATACTGAGACTATTATTACATCGGTTATAAATAAAACCGATGTAACATTAATTTTTTTCTAGAAAAGTAATCAAAAAACCAAATTTTAAACACTACTACATTGGTTCTCTCTAATAACCGATGTAGTACCCGAATTAATTTCACCACACCTGTTGCTTTCCCTCTCATTTCTCGTTTTCTTCTTCGCGTCTGCTACTTCTTCCTCTGCTCCGCTCCTCCGCTCCACCACTGTAATGCGAATGCAAACTGCTCCTCCACCTATCGCCGTTGAAGCAGCCATTGCCACCGTCGTTCGTTGAACCACTGCAAACCCTTGCCCGCGCAACCCTCCGTTCGGCCACACCGCTTCTCTGGTTTGGAACTCTACTTCCACCGCACGGCCACGCCGCTGGAGCTCCGTCTGCAGTTAGTCGCCTCCATAGTCAGACCAATCGCATCTCCATCCGCCGCTTCTCTGAGGTTGGGGTTTGGTCAGAGCGTCGTGGCCGTTGCCGCTGTTACTGGCCCTCGCGTTGCAGCTCTCCCGCCACCGTAGCACCGCGTCATCGAGGGGTCTCCGACGTCATTCGTGAAAAACGCCGCTGCCGCGACTGCCACTTGTTGCTGCCACCCTCTCCACGCCGCTGGAGATTCGTCCGCCGTTAGTCGCCTCCCGTAGTCAGACCAGTCGCGCCTCCATCTGCCGCTTCTCTGAGGTTAGGGTTTGGTCTGAGCGTCGCACCAGTTGCTGCCGCTTCTCTGAGGTTGGGGTTTGGTCAGAGCGCCGCACCGGTTGCCACCGCTGTTGGCCCTCACGCTGCAGCTCTCCCTCTACCTCGCCTGTTGCCGCCGTGGCTGCCATTTGTTGCTGCCACACTCTGTTGGTTGTTCAGGGCTGTGTAAGTGTTGTTTTACTTGCATTTGGTGGTCTGAAGGTTCAAACACTCTCACACTAGGCAAAAATTTTCATCTGCTATAACGGTTAGTTTTTTCAAATTTTATATAATTTTAATTGTTATATTTATTGGTATTAAATTTAAATCTTAATTGAATATCTAATTAAGATTATATTTGTTGATGTGTGCTTATGGTTATTATTGAACGTGTTGGTTGAGTTCGAAGGTGTCCGACCCTCGGCAATGTTTTTAGAAATTAGTTGAAGTATTTTTCAATCAATGATTTAAAGATGTTTTTCAATCATCAAGAAAATCATTTTTATAAACTTCAACTGTTCATTTGGACAGTTGGGGAATATTGAATGCCAGTATAAACAAGCTTTTTATGTTGTGTAGTAATGGATCGAAGTTGGGTGCATGCTAGTCGAATCACTGATGTGTATGAGAATAGCGCTGAAGAGTTTCTTCAATTTGCTCAGTGAAATGCAACACTCGTGAATGGAAAATATTACTGCCCTTGTGTTAATTGTTTGAATGTTAGACGACAATCAATTGAGTTGATACGAGAACATCTCCTTTGTGACGGTTTCTTAAAGAGTTATAGAACGTGGACCTGGCATGGTGAAGTTGTAAATCTCTCAAGCATACCTCAATCTGAAGAGTCAAATGTAATAGCCTTTTTCTGCACTAGTGTTCCCTTTCTTAGTTCTTATCCAGCTCACAAACTGCTGCAGCTCAACATTGTTCTTTTATTGATCACGGATGCTCTCCAATACATCACTGGTCAGTGTCAAAACACTGCATCTGATGGAATCTTCACTCAACTACATACCCAGGTTCATATCCCTGAGCTTCTCAATCAATTATAGCTCCTTCACCATCATAGCCGAGATATGCATCCTTTTCCGAGTCAAGGTGTCCGCAACAACATTTGCTTTACCAAGGTGGTAAAGCAACTCAAAATCATAGTCCTTGAGGTACTCCATCCATAGCCGTTGTCTCATATTCAACTCCTTATGATCAAACAGGTATTTCAGGCTTTTATGATCACTAAAAACCTGGAATTGGGTGCCATACAAGTAGTGTCTCCATGTTTTGAGAGCACTACAATGGCCAACTCTAAATGATGGGTAGGGTAGTTTTTCTCGTGCACCTTTAACTGCCTAGAAGCATATGCTACTGGCCTCTTCTCCTACATCAGTACACAACCCAAACCCTGATAGGATGCATCGCAGTATACCTCAAACTTTTTATTGGTATCTGGTATGACAAGTACTGGAGCTGTGGTCAACCTCCTCTTCATCTCTTCAAAGCACTCTTCACATTTATCAGTCTAGGAGAAGGGTTGATCTTTTCTAGTGAGCTGAGTTAATGGACTCACCATCTTGGAGAACCCCTCTACAAATCTTCTATAATACCCTGCCAACCCCAAGAAGCTTCCGACTTCTGTTATTGTCTGAGGTCTCTCCCACTTCAGCATAGTCTCAATCTTGCTCGGGTCTACTGCAATACCGTGTGAAGAGATAACGTGCCCTAAAAATTGTACCTCTTCCAACCAGAATTCACATTTGGACAGCTTGCCGTAGAGCTGATGTTCTCTCAGCACTTCTAGTACAATTCTCAAGTGGCCTGCATGTTCCTCCTTAGTCTGATAGTAGATGAGGATGTCATCTATAAACACCACCACAAATTTATCCAGATAGGGGCGGAAGATTCAGTTCATATAATCTATGAAGATAGCTGTAACATTGGTCACTCCAAATGGCATCACAACATATTCATAATGCCCATATCTCGATCGAAAAGCTATCTTCCGAACGTCCTCTGGCTTGACTAAGATCTGATATAGCTAGACCTTAAGTCGATCTTAGAGAACACACCTGCCCCTCTCAACTGATCGAGCAAATCATCAATCCTCGACAATGGGTACTTGTTCTGTATTGTCAGTTTGTTCAACTGCCGGTAATTCACACAAAGTCGAGAACTTCCATATTTCTTCTTTACTAATAATACCGGAGCTCCCCACGGTGATGCACTGGGTCAAATGAATTTCTTCTCTAGCAAATCCTCGATCTGCTTTTTCAACTCTGCTAGTTCTGCCCGTGCTATTCTGTACGGTGCTGCCGACACTAGACCCGCTCCAGGGATTACATCAATTGAGAAATATATGTCCCTGCTAGGTGGCAACTCGGGTATCTCATCTAGAAATACGTCGGCATATTCATCTACCACTGGTATTCGATTAATCTGCTCTTCAGTGCTTATTTTCTTCTCTTGGGCCACTATCACAAAGCAAGTAGATCCTTGTTTCATCTCTTTTACGGCCTCTTGCGATGTCACCAACTCTAACCCCTCAGTTTCTGGAAATATAATTTTGCGCCGTCCACAATCAATCACCACATGGTTGATAGACAACCAGTCAATTCCCAATATAACCTCCAATCCCTCCAAGGGCAAGCAAATGAGGTTCACCTTGAAGTGTCTGCCCTCTACCTCCATCAAGCATCCAACACAGGCCAAATTTGTTGAAACCTGTCCAGATGCTGGGGTCGAGACTATCAACTTGCATCCCAGGTCACGAGTAGACAATACCAATTTCTCTACACACTCATGGGATATGAAGGAGTGTGAAGCTCCTAAATCAAATAGCACTAGCACAGTGTTACCAAAAAGTAAGCAATAGTCCAGAATCAGGTTACCTGACAGGGTGGCCTCAGTACTAGTCATGGCGAAGACCCGACCTACTGCTCTCAGCCTATCAGATGAAGGTGGTTGAGATCGTGATCCTGGAGTAGTCTTCTTGTTAGGACACTTGTTGGCAAAATGTCTTGGCTGGTCACAAGCATAGCCTTGTGAGTGCTCATACTACTGCCTCCACTATTAGCTGGTTTAGTGTAGTCTCTCCTCAGATGCTCTCCTCCACAGTTATAGCACCTTAGTTTCTGTGAGGATGATGGCGGTCTACTGTAGGGCTTCTTCTGTTGTCTTCCCTCAGCGCTGCTCTTCTGTGTTCGGCTGACCCGGCTGGGCCCCATCTCCAGTTGTTAAACACTTTTGGCCCGCTCGACCAAAACTGGGAACTCACGTACCCTCAGTGGTACAATAAAGCACCTCAGTTCATGTTGGAGGCCGCCTTCAAACTTCCTACATTGCCATTCTTCGGTCACTGTTTATGAGTAGAACCTTGAGAGATACTCAAACCTCTCTACATAGGCCTGCACTGATAAGTCCCCATGTTGTAAGGTGAGGAACTCGGCCTCGCGATCATGTTTAGTGTTATCTGGGAAGTATTTCTCTAGGAATCTCGTCCTGAAGCTGGTCCAAGTCACCTCCTCCTCCCTGTTCCACATCTGCTGCTGCATCCCTATCCACCAATACTCTGCCTTAGTCACCAACAGAAAGGTGGCGAAGGTGAGCTTTTGTGCCTTTGTACACTCTATCACCCGGAAGATCTTCTCACACTCGCGTAACCACGTGTCTGCCTAATCTGGGGTTGCTTTCCCAGTGAATTTCGCTGGCTTATGACGCATGAAGTCTTCCATAGTCACAAGTCTAATCGGTGGGATCATGGCCCGCGGTTGCGTTGCCACATGCTGCATCGCATCTACCATCCTGTGGATTGCGTTAGCAATCTCGTCAGCCCCAACGGTATTTCTACGCCTCCAGTTTGCCATTGCCTGTGCACGCCACATAGTTCAGCTGTTAAAATCAAACAGCTAAAAAATTTAAAATAAACACTATCAATTTGTAACAATCAACCACACATCACACAATTTCACAACAATAAACGGTCAGCTCACTCCCCAATTTTCCCAAAATATCAAAACGTTCGCTTTGATACCAAATGTAACATCGCTAAGTATTATTACTTAAATAAATAAATAAGGAAAAGAAATTTAAATCGTCATGATATTATTATTGCCAAACGCGGGAAAATTTTAAAATATTTAAACACACGCCAAAAATGATAAGAAAGTAGTCATAAAGATGTTACAGTTTCCAAAATCCATAATCATAAATAAAAACATAATAAAATATGCCTAGCTCCAATCCCAGCTAGCCCTCACTCTGTCGCCTGAGCATCCTCAACATCACCTGTATCCACATCTGCTCCCGTGTAACGAATCACACAATCATCACCATACACAAACAGAAAGGGTGAGTTAAGAAAAATAAAAACAACATACACACACACACACACACACACACATATATATATATATATATATATATATATATATATATATATATATATATATATAATGTGTAAAATAAAACATACACCCATCTTATTCAATCTACTTACTTCTTGGCCAAGACCTCAACCCCAAGGCTGTATAGCCTTCAATTCACACAAAAGGTTAGCCTTGGACTCGGGAATATGATGCTCACACAAACCAGCCCGCTGGTTGTCCTGCCTCTACGTACCTCCCCGCTCGTAGTCCTGCTCTACGAACCTCCTCGCTTGTAGTCCTGCTCTATGGACCTACCTGCTTGTAGTCCAACACATGTGATCCACTTGCCCCGTACCTCCCCGCATGTGGCATCTCTCAAACGTGAGTCGGAACATACGAACCTACCTCACTCGTATCCCCACGCAAGAGTAACTGGATATGAACCTCCCCGCTTATATCATCACATGTTAACCACCATCCATGAACCTACCCGCTCATGGCATAGCATCTTCTGATCCAAGTATAGCATCATTGCTTAAAACACACCCCAAACACAGGTCAATGTTTGCAGAATTTCCACCCGGCGCAACACCAAGCGCTGCCAGGCGAAACCAGCCCAGACCGCCTGACGGTACCTTCTAATCGCCAGGCGCTTGCGCCCGTCCAGCCCCTTTGTTTTTCAGTCACCGCCTGGCGGAGCACCCCTTGCCGCCAGGTGCTACGCGATGTAGGGACCTTTGACGCTAGTGCTATCGCCTGGCGCACATGTCCAGGCCGCCAAGCGCCATCACAAGAGCGATGTTCTACTGGATTTTAGCACCCAACACCGCTTGGCTTAAGATCTCAAAGCCATCCTAGCAGTCTCGAATTCACTCCTCAACTGAATGATATCTTCTTGATAATTCACAGCTCCCAATTGGTTCCGGTATTTATTGCTCACAATTGTTAAGTCCCTTAATCAAGGCCTACCCACTTACCAAATATTTCACATTTCATAATCTCCTAAACAAGCTCATTAGTAATCCAAGTCTGCACCAAATTTGGTTATGCATCCTTTCATCATTCCGTTATTATGCCTATTATCACACTCTCTACTCATAGGCACTTCTATAACTTTTCAATAGTATACCTTTCTTTTTCCTAGTTTTATTCCACTAATTTCAGATATCCAACTTCCCACCCTGCATCACCATCACCAACCATACCCAATGATATTTACACCAATCCGCATTCATAACTATAATTCGACACTATAGATCAACTATTACTTGTTTCCTTTCTATCTACTACCTCATTCACCCTTTCATCTATAACCCCAAAGATTCCCAATTCTCACTGATTAGTACGTGAATCCTCAATCCTCATTTAATTACCCTTCCAAGACATATTTCCTCATTCACTTACACACTACTCCTAACATACCATACCTTCCAACTCCTCCCCATGTCTCAATATCAATAAGTCCATGTGTACCAATTTCCTCCACTTTATTTATGACTAGTTTTCCTATTCCAACATCCCCCATCAATGTTTATTGCGCCCATTCAGAACACGACACTCCAACTACCTCTACCGTTGCCGCCGTCAGGCGGTACACCAGTACTAGACACAAAATAGGTTTTTTTCGCACCAGTTGCGTGATTCCTCCTAGCTTGATTTGATACCCAATCGAATTACACCAAACCTCACTAATTCATATTAATTTTACCAAACCAGAAAGCCTAATATTATCTCTTGTGAGCCATGGAATTATTGGTATAGTCAGCATCAATTGATCATTCCTTCACTTCTATGAACCCAAAACCTCTTATCATAATTATTCATACATGACTTTCTATAAACACTGCCAATTCCGGTTTTTGAAATATTATACACACATAATATCACACATAACATCATATTCAGAATTCAAAATTACCCAAGCACCAACCAAAAGCCAAGAAAACCTGCACACTGTGTCGTGCCACCTGGCAAACATTCAACCCTGCCAAGCGGTTCAAGCCAAACTCAAGAACAACGCTAACCTCTGATGCGTCGCCTGGCGGCAGGAGTTGAGCCGCCAAGCAGTTTCTGGGGAAAATCCAAAAACTCCCAAAAGCAGTGTAGAAACAGCGTAACCAAACACAGGGTTCATGCAACTATGATCATACAATTCACAGTATAGTGATTACGAATAAGAACACGCAGAAACAACTCCCCTTACCCCGACTCCTTACTAAAACGTGAATTTGATGTGTCTTTAACCCCAAAACACTCTTGTTCTTTGCTTGCACTCCCAAAACTGGTTTTCCACTCCAATTCTGCTCTACAATACGTGCCAATATGCCAAACTCGCTGCCCAACACTTACCCCACTGTTTCAGGTCTGTCTCCCCCTAATTACTCTTTCTCTCTCTCTCAAAATTAATCCACTGTTAATTACCCTTTATCACCATAAAACAAAAAATAAGTTAAAATGTGTTTTTAATGGTTATTCAATACCCTTTACAAAATATATTTCAGCACTCTCGACTGCCTTTCTTGACTGCTAAGGTTTCTAAACCCTTTCATATTCATGCCATGAAAATTTGGCAAAAAGAGAGCAATTTTGTTCTTAGGAAGGTTTGTGTTGGTATCACGCAGCTGAATATTTAAACTTTGGTCAAAAACCAAGAGGGGGTGAATTGGATTTTTATAAGTCTTAACAGGTTTTAAATATTTTCTCAAAATTTTAATGATTAACTTAAAATCACAGTTACTTTAAATGCAAGTGCAGATAAATAAAGAGGTTAAGGGAGGAAGATGCACACTGATATTTATACTTATTCAGATCAAAAGACCCTACTTATAAAAGAGTAAGGATTAGAAAACACAACGCATCACTCAATCTTCTAAGAACTCACTTAGAAAAAGTTATCACTCACTCACACAAATGGTTTGATTCAGATCAAAAGACCCTACTTATAAAAGAGTAAGGATTAGAAAACTTATAAAAGAGTAAGGATTAGAAAACACAACGCATCACTCAATCTTCTAAGAACTCACTTAGAAAAAGTATATTTTTATAATTGCTAGTGGTAATCGATTATTTCAAGTTGTTTTTCAAGAGCCAAGTTATAACTACCAGTGATAATCGATTACCATTCGTGGTAATCGATTATCTTAAGTAGGTTTTGAAAAATAGAATTTTTTGAGTTGGTAATCGATTATTATAAGTTTGAACTCACAACCCTTCAATCACAAAGCAAGTGTACAACCAATTCAACCAACTCATATTTGTGATAATTCCTCTGATTCTAAGATTATGTTATCACGCCTCACATTCAAATATATAACATAAAAATGCATAAATTAAATAACATACAAATGACATACATAGGACTTGAACCCAAGCCCTTTCACATAATCAAAGTACTCTCAACCATTTGAGCTAGCACTTTTCCACATCATAGCAATCTCCATTAAAAACCTTAAAGGCTTTTATTACCCGCATTTATTAAATAATTATTTAATTAACTATTTAATTTTCTCAGGTCTTACACATCTTACCGAGGCATGGATCAATACACCTTGCATTAATATTTTTATATATAGGATATTAAATTATAACAATGTTGAAGAGTAAATAATTTGTGAACGATTTGTATTCTAGTACTTATTTGTCTTGGAGGACAATTTCCATTGAAAATGGAGATTTGTTTTTAGTATAATCTTCAACAAATCATAACCTTACATCTTTTGCAATAATATTCCATTTTTTCTTCTCCGAGTTCACTTCTACTATGGAGTGGGATTGTTTCTGGACAATAGACAATAGTGAATTAGTAAATGGAAGACATTAAAGTGAAAAATAGAAAAAGTCCACAAATGTATATATAGAGACAATGATACAGGATAAATTAACACAAGCAGCAACAATAGTCTTGTTCTTTTATTTGAATTTGAATTTGGTTTTTGAATTGCTATACGCCTTAACTTATTTGGTCAATAGTTTGCCAAAAATATGACAAAAGCATACATGCCAACGATAGATTAATAGCATTATGAATATTTATATACCACTTAAAATGGGAAAATACAACTTACAACTCAAAATACAACTTAGGCATTAAACAATGTCAACAAAAAAAATAGCCTTTACCATAGTAAAAAGTAGAGATCACACAATGTAGCAAGATATGCAGAGTAGTTTCTTCAAAATGAAAACAATATATAGAGATTAATAAAGTGAAAATACTGATGTGAACCAAAAAAATGAAAAATTACATATATTGTGAAAAAAAAAAGCCAAAAATTGCATGAAATAGCCTAAACCATAAACCTAAAAAACGTAAAATTAACAAAAAACAAAATGCCACAAGGAAACATGATAGGGTTAGAACCCAAATATGAGTTTAAATGTAAGTAGAAATACAAATATCATGTTAATCAAACAGATCAAAATGGAGGAATTTTCAGAGAGGAAGAAACAAAAAATGCAATGAGCTTAACCATAACAAAAAAATGATATGTGAAAGAACTAGAAAAAAATTAAAGAAGTAAAGATTGAAACACAAATATGTAAATGTGTGAGGAAGAACTCGAAATGTTACGTTGATCAGGCGATTTGAAGGCGAAAGAAACCACTAGTTGAGAGAGAGAGTTAAACTTAAACGAAAGCATTAGGCTATCACGTGGGAAAGAAAAGCCTTTACTTGTAGACCACTGACAGAAGCAAACCATCTACCTTTATTTGCAGACTACATCTCTTTTGTCTCTTGACTTTTGTAGAAGATGCTTGGCACGTGTAAGAACCAAATGTTGCCAAATGTTAAAATGTAGGGTGTGTATCAAATTGATCTAAAAGGAAACGTGTAAGAGAAATAAAGTATCAAATCTCCCAATTTTAAGTGTGTTCTAATTGCTAACATGTGTTTTATTTAACAAAGTTAATGTTACATTCATCATAAACTTTTATGTTATCATAACCATGAACTAAATGATTAATATTTAATTAAAAGAGTTGTAATCAAAGTGGCACCAAAGCTCTCTTGTTTGCTTGGTGCATAACTTTCTCCACAATTATTCAATTGGATTGATTCTTTTTGCATCGCATGCTTGAGTCACTTATCTTTATTTTGAATATAAAACATAATTTTAGGAGTTTTGTGCAAGTTGTAGTTTTATTTATAAAATCCCAACAGATGTATTAGTGTTGTCAAGTGGCCATTTTATATCTTTATATACTTGTATGAGAATGTGCAGATTTATTTGGGATTCATTGAAAGCATATGAACCATTTGGGTGATGTACAAAATATAATATATATATATATATATATATATATATATATATATATATATATATGTACATTTTAATCTAAAAGGTGCGATGTGAAATGCAAAAATGCATGTTGCTTGTGTTGTGAATGATGAATAGTTGAGGAACATTGTTGTTGTATTTTTGGTGAGATGGGTTATGATTGTGGAATTTTGTTATGATATTAGTAATTTCAATTGGGAAGGTTATATTATGATATCAAGTAATGTATGGAGTGGAAAGGATGGTGAAAATGGTTGTGAATTGTGTTCTAAGGAAGTGTGATGCCTTTAAGAGAGCAAAAGTGAATAAATGGAATAAAATGAGAATAAGTTTGAATTGTATGATTGTTTGGAGTTTTGGCCTCTAAGGAAGAAGTACAAATCCTCATTAATTTAATGTTATGCATTGACTAGGGATATGTGTTGGTCAGAAGTCATCATATATTCTACTAGGCTTACAAACTCACATAAAGTGTCATAGTCTAGGTGGTGAAAGTTGAAGGAGATTCTTATGGTGATATTAAGGGTGAGACCTCTCGTTTGGCGATGCCATAAGTTAACTTACCTTGTCTAAAGGAATTTTATTGTTAAGCCAGGTGCAAGGCTTCTTATGTCCTAGTCAATGCATAAATTCGGATAATCAAGTCTACCTTATGTTTGTATGTGTTGATGAGATTGTGTTGTGATTTTGGAATGATGAACTACTAATTTAGGTGTGATATCTTATTGTGTGGACATTTTATGTATGAATTTAAATCTATGTATGTATAAAGAGCTTACCTTCACTTTATTTGTGTTGTTTGTGTATTTCTTCTGTTGCAATGAAAACCATTCATTGGTGTAAGTAGGAGATGATGCAGGAGCGGATGCACCACAGGATGTAGTAGAATCTTCGGTTTGAACCATAAGATAATCTTGTTTTGTTTATGTATGGTTGTTTTTTTAGGATGACAATACTTATACTCTATGTTAATTATTTTGGATTACCAAACATGTCTCACTTTAGTGGTTTTATTATATAATTTCATAATTTACATATTTAAAAATGTACAATTATAATATGAAAAGCTAATTGGAACACATTTTCAACCTAAACTAATGAGTTATTTAAATAAAAAATTAATTGTAATACATTTAATTTTTAAATGAATTAACTATTGAAAGCAAAGAAGAAATTTGATGACTAACGGTTAAATGTTTTAAAAACAATAATCGATTTCTCACCCTAATAAGACAACAATATTTTGGTATATAGTTTGGAATGTTTGGATAAATAATTTTCTACAATTATTGTTATAAAAATACTACAAAATGTGAGCTAATGGAAAAAAATTGAAAGTTGAAAATACTTGCTCTTCTAAATAGTCAAAATTATAATATAAAATATGTTTAATTAATTTTTAAATTCTTATAAGTTTAGATATTAATTTTAGTTAAGTTCTGTTAAATTATTTTGATCTAAGTTATTTGATATTTTTATATTTCAATTGAGGTTCTGCACTTCAACATTTTAGTTAAATGAATGATGTCATTGTTATACTGTTTCATGATATTATTTATTGCTTTCAGATGTAAATAAATAAAATATTGTATGGCTAATATAATAAAAACCTTACATTCATAAATGAAGCAATAGACCCAAAGTTCGGTATAATTGGGTTTACCTTTTCAAAGTGTTTGGGTGAATTAAATTGGGGCATCTCCATGCACCCACATGACTTCTTCAGAAAAAAAAATGTTAGTATTTATTATCATTATAATCTTATCTAACATGGTAATTAATAGGGGTGGTAATTTGGGCATGGCCTGTCGGGCCGGCCCGCAGGCCCGTGAAAAAAATACGAGGCGAGTCAGGGTAAAGAGCCTGTAGGCCTGTAGTAGCCCGGTCTGCATAAGCCTGCAGCCCACGCGGGTCGGCCTGCAAGTCCGCATAAAATTAAGAAAAAAAAAACTTACACTTGTGTATATTAATTATTTTGTTATGGACTTTTGCATTAACGTTTAAAATTCTTGTATAACTGGAAAAGACAAGTATTATGTATTTTTTAATGTGCTAAATTTAAAGAATACATTGTGTATCTCATCGTATGAATATGATGAAAATGTTGAATTATCAATTTATCATCTAATTTCCCAAAGTCTTTACTTAATTTTGTAAACTTCTTAAAGTTTTCCGATTTTTAAACATTGAAAGTTTTATCATAAAAATTCAAAGAAAAAAAAGTGGGCCAGCCCGTGGGCCCGCGGGTCAAGGAATATGCAGGGTGGGCAAGTGTTTGCAACCCGTATAAAGTGTGCGGGGCGGGGTAGGCCAGCCCGCGTTGTGTGGGCCTTATGTGGGCCGGGCCTAAATGGGTCGGGCCGGCCCGCATTGCCACCCCTAGTAATTAAGGGTAATTAAAAAAAGTTACTAAGACTATGTTTTTAACAGAAACATTGCACCTTCAATTTCTTTCGTATTGAATAGCTACTATACTCTCTAAACAAATCTAATGCACATCCAAATTTCTTCCATTTCTGTACAGATACAATGCTCTCCATCGAAACGCTATTTTTCTGAAACGTTTTGTTGACCATGGTCCCTGGTATTCGAACCTCTCAGCGTGGTGGTCCCTATTCGAACCTCTCGTGGTCCCCTACCATCTTTGTCCTTGTTTATGGTTTGACACAACATGTTAGTGTTAACATTTACATTTCATTGCACCTTATTTTTAATGCATGGATAGTTGTTGTTGTTGGGTGAAAGTTTGTTGCTGAGCTTACTTAAATGGCATTGCATGTTGATGAAAAAATGATTTAAGTACCGGGGTTCAACATTCGATATTTATATTGTATAACCAGATGTCGACATTTGCTGTAAATAGCCACAATTTAATCTGAAACGCATGTAGACATTCGTTACTATTGAGTACCAATTGTGGACATTTGGTACTGAACTAAGTAATCAATGTTATGAACACCGGCTGTGGATATTCGGTGTGCACTGTTAGAAACCGAAGGTGGACATCCGGTATATGTTGGAACCGGATGTGGACATCCGGTGCACACTAGAAACGAATGTCAGAAGTCGTTCCAGATATACACTTCCGTAATTGGTTTGTTTTTTCCTTTTAACAAATATTTATTAATTTTTATTTTCACCACCTATCAAAAAGATTAAAACACAAAATGAATTTACTCATGCTACCCAAGGTTTGAAGTCACATCCTTCCACCCATCAAGCATATGCATAATCATCAAGCTATCATATTATTCATGTCAATTCACGCATACATACACCATGTTAAGTCATGATTCCACATTCACCATATATTTGTAAAATAAAACACAATTAAAGTATCACACTAATGACACACACATGACTTGAACCCAAGTCCTTTCAACATGACCGAACACTCTTAACCACTTAAGCTAGTATTGTTCTAATCCTATGTCTTGCCAAGAAATTCTCTAAGGGGTACTTCCAACCCATCATTATTTGTAATTTATTATTTATTATTTATATAAATTTCCAAGTCTTACAATAATTTTGTTACAAAAAATTTAAGAAAACAAATTAAAAGGTAACCGAATGTGAATATCCGATATGGTTTACAAACGAATGTCAAATTTGTTCACCGAATGTCCACGTCCACATGTTCGTATATTTTTTTTTTATTATTTGAATTATTGGTGAGTTTTATTGTTGTTGATTTTTTTTTATCTTGTATATGTTATTTTAGATTTATAAATATTGACTTAGTAATTTATTTGTTTATTTTCTATACGAGTGTAATGAATTCTTATCTAAATAATTTTTTATTTTTTTTACTTTATTATAATTAAATTTTATTTTTAATTTTCTATTTTTTGTTAGTATTCAAGATATTGATGTACTAATTATTGTTTTTCTTTTTTGAAGACATTAATAAAATTTAAAACTTATGAAGGTTATTTTATATTTTCCTTGATTCTTTTTTAATTATTTGTAGGTGATTATAATTATAGAAGATTTTTATTTGAGTTATTTTAGTTTTTTGGATTCTCAAATAAATTCGAGTTTGGTGTCAGACTTTTCTTCTTGCATTCAGAATATATGCAAAGAAGATTATACCTTTAACTTTACAATCGATGAGATTTTCCTGACATGTGAAGATTTAATTAAATGGGTTCGAGGGGTTGCTTTTGATCTTGGTTTCGTTGTTATTATTCTAAGATCTGATAAATATAATGGACAACCCGGAAGGAAGACCTGTGTATTATTAGGATGTAAAAGGGGTAGAAAATATAGGAAATACAAATCTGAGGTGGAGCCTAGTTTATCTGTCACAAGAAAATGTGAGTGTCCATTTAAATTGAGAGGCAAACTCATCTTTAAAAGGGAGGGTTGGGTGTTAAAGGTAATATGTGGTTACCATAATCATGATTTGTCAGATGCTCTAGTTGGTCACCCATTTGTTGGTAGATTGAAGTCCAGTGGACATTCGTTGCTTATTAATATGACTAAAAGTCAAGTCAAACCTGCAAGTATACTCCTCACTCTCAAAGAAAAAGATGAGTGTAATGTGATCACTATGAAGCAAGTATACAATGCAATATACAAGTATAAACAATCATTGAGAGGTTCGAGGACCGAGTTACAACAACTAATGGTGATGTTAGAACGTGATAAGTATATCCATTTTAGTAGACGTGCCGATGAATCTGAGGTGGTTAGCAACCTCTTCTAGACACATCCTGATGCGGTGAAATTGTTAAATGCATTTAATATTGTGTTCTTAATGGATGACACTAATAAAACCAACCAATATCGATTGCTATTGCTTGAGATTGTTGGTGTGACGAGATTAACTTTCTCAACCGCGTTTGCATTTTTGTCAAGTGAAAGACAAAATAATTTCACTTGGGCTCTTGAAAGGCTAAAAGGTTTCTTTATGACGTCTGAGGGTGTTCCACAAGTCATTGTTACTTATAGGGTCTAGCTTTAATGAATGTTATTGACATTGTGTTTCCTGAATGTTATCATCTTCTGTGTCATTCCCACATTCAGAAAAATGTGCATGCAAAATGCAAAACTTTAGTAAATTCTATTGACACATGGGATGTTGTGCTACAATATATGTGGGTACATGTAAAAAAGGTAGATATCCAGATAATTTCTTTGTTGATGCAAAGCTAACATCTCCTAGTTGCTCGTAAAAGTAGACAAGAGCAGCAACTCCCAAGCATATCTTCGACACGAAGGCAGATCTTGACACGTTTCATGGAATACAAAAAATACAAATCAATAACTAAGAAAAAAGGTGAAGGATTAAGTTAACTGCAAAGGAGTTGTTTCACGCGGATGTGGACCACAAGACAAAATGGCAACGTGTGGATTGCGGATTTGGAGGCTACAATGGGGATCTGGAAAGAAGAGAGAAAATGACGGACGTGGAGAGAAAAAGGGGGCTGGAAGATGCCGCACAAAAACTAAGTCAAATTTGGAGTGCATGCATTCAATGGTGGGTATGGATGTCAAAGTGGGTCAGGTCCGCCGGGTCGGCCCGCTAGCCCACCAAGAAAAGGGTGGGCCGGGGTGAAATTTCCAACCCGTCAATCCGTTGTAACCCGGCTCGCCTAGCCCGCCAGTTTAGCGGGCCAAAACGGGTCATCTCGCCCTGGCCCGCCAACCCTTTTTTTTAATTTATTTTTTAATTTTTCTATGTTTAAAATTAAAAATAATTAAAAAATAATACTTTTTTATATTATATAAATAAATTTATATATATATATAATAGATTTATAAACAAAAATTTAAAAAGAGTTAAAAAAATTAAAATTAAAAAAAATTTAAAAAAAAATCATGGCGGGCCAGCCCGCCCTAAGACTGGACGGGTTATAATATCCTGCCCGTTTATTGGTGGCGAGCCAACCCGATCCGACCTGTTTTTGATTGACCACAGGCGGGCCAGCCAAAACGGGTCGGACAGGCCCGTTTTGCCACCCTTAATGGTGGGCCTGCTACATTAAAAGAGAAAAAAATATACCTTTTTACTTTTACTGTGTAGGACAAACTTGAAATTAAATTATGTTTTGGGTACGGAAGGAGGTGTAGGGAGAAGCTCCCATTAAATTTAACATATATTTAGTCTTAGAAAAAAATTATGAAAAGAAGACATTATAGACCAACTAACTAATTCCTTTAAATTATGTAAAATTATTCGTAGCGTATTTTTTAAGCATTAATATCTACAAATTATTTACCAAATCACTGAACCGATTTCATCTAGTATTTCTTTATTAATTCACAATAAATTAATGTTTAATATCTTTTTACATAGTATTAATGTTAGATAATATTTGATCAGATTTGAAAAGATTCGATGCACTTATTTATAGGAAAGGTATTTTACCATCGATGTTTTACCTACATGCCAATTTCTTCGTTAGATTGGGTGTAGAACTGGAATTCATTTTTTTAAATTTTTTTAAATTTTTTTATATATTTTGATTTCAAACTTTCAAAATAAATGGATATAGTTATTTTAATTCAACGGTATTAACTTTTTTTTTACTTGTTAAATGATGTTTCAGACATAAATTTAACTGAAATATGTCAAACAGTATAAATAATTCAAACGCCAATTTAAAATTTTGTAACACCCCATTTATTTAATAAAGCTAAATAAAGGATATGTCACACAATATAATATAAGAAGCGAGGATAAAAGAGTATAACGTCAATCCTACATATATCCCAATTACTTAGAGGACGAATAAAAGAGATACACCACGATGCCGGGTACAAAGTAAAGTAAGAGAATGAAAATGACTTAAACAAATTTCCGGAGAAAACAATACATGGGCCTTAGCCCTAAATGAAGAGCCCAAAGGCAGAAGTCAACCCAAAGACTAAGCAGCGGAACCATTACCTCCCTGTTGACCACGGGTGTTCCTCGCATCTGCTCACATCAACAAGATGATGATCATCGCAAAAGAGAGTACCACACAGCAGGATACACAACAAAAATAGAAGGGTAAGCTAGAGCCAAAAGTGGTTTTATCATGCAATCAGATATGCTTTCACAGTCAATTATACATACTTCGCTCAAGCATGTTATGACCTTCCAAAATAATACACTAAGACTCGATCATCCAGATACATATAACCTGGTCGGATTCAGCGGATGCTTGCACTTGTGGTGGATACCTCTGCTCACCCCCGAGCTGCTCACCCCCGAGCTAGGTGTTACAAGTGTTACAATGAATCAATTTTCCCTCACCACAAGGTTAGCCCTTAATGAATTTCAAGCCTCCTGCTACTCTCACCATAGGAGTCAGTCCGCTCTAGGTGAGACTAACTGACTCCTTAGAGTGTCAGGATGCAACCTTACCTTGAATCCTTACCTAGTTATACAGATGATGCACCACCATGGGCACCCACTAACAGGGGCCATGGGATTACGTCCCGACCACTAAAGCACAACCCTGAAAATCTCACCTAGAGATCCCGAGGAATTACGCACTGACACAGACCAACATTCTTAATCAATCAAACAGATTCAGCATACATACACACATATATACATATACATCACATAAAGTTTCTCATAATTCACCTCTTGCGTATTCCCAGCCAAACTGTGACACCCCGACTATTCTACTAAATAATTATTATTTGATAAAATGATATGGAATTAATTTTTTTTTTCATAACATTATCCTTGAGAGAACATTAATAATAACATATGAAACAACTCTCACTGAGCAGGTTCCTCTTCTGCTCATGCAATAGGTACATATGAAAGAAAAATATGAAAGGAGTGAGGTCTTTATAAGCCTTAAATATCAATCTTAATAAACTCAACAAACAATACAGACATCGGGGGCCTAGATTTGGACCTACAACCACAAAACTTGATCTTGTTTTACCAGACATATGGATCCATATTCCACTTCTGATGATCCAATATGAACATCAAAAGTTACTTTGGGAAGTGATTAGGTAGTTGAGTATTTCTCATAAAATATTGGTACAATCATAATTATTTCTTTCTCGAGAATATTAGCCATTCATCGGCTCACAAAAGAGATATATACTCACTACCTAACCTTGGCGATGCCGAGCAGGTATCGGATAGTCCCAAGTTTGGCCTATGAATATCCTAGTCCAGTGCACTATTCTGAACTATCCAGATATTCACCTACTTGGTAAAACTTCCTTAGACCCCACCATGGTCCCTGCCTTTCATCCCGCAGTGTACTAAACAGTGACTTCCCAAATACAAACACTCTGACACTGATTTAATCTCAACTTATTGAAACCAGACTTAACTCTTACTTAACTGACATACTCTTGGATATTTTCAAAGGTCATAAAATGTGATGACTATCAAATCATATCATTGTATAAACTATACACAAAGAATATAAAACAACGATAAAATGTACATGTAATTTTCTTCTATCAAAGCTTACTGAAAAAAATAATATTTACTTTCACTTCACATTTATTTTTATTTTTTAATTATAAAATAATGATAAAATAAGAATCAAAGCAAGAACTTTAAATAAATAATTAAATAAGGATTATAACATTATAAATAAATAAAATAACAAAATATAAATTAAACGGGACTAGTGCGTAACTGGAGATATATTAATTGAAATAAATAAATAGGACCAGTGTATAACTAGAGATAAATAAAATAAAATAAATAAATAGGACCAGTGCGTAACTGGAGGTAAATAAAATAAAATAAATAAATAGGATCAGTGCGTAACTGGAGATAAATAAAATAAAATAAATAGGACCAGTGCGTAACTGGAGATAAATAAAATAAAATAAATAAATAGGACCAATGCGTAACTGGAGATAAATAAAATAAATAAATAGGACCAGTACGTAACTGGAGATAAATAAAATAAAATAAATAGGACCAGTGCATAATTGAAGATTAAATAAAATAAATAAATAAACAGGATCAATACATATTTGGAGATTAAATAAAATAAATAAATAAACAGTATCAGTGTATAATTGGAGATTAAATAAAATAAATATAAGAGAATAATAAATGAAAATAAGTTAAATGAAAGTAAATGGAATAATATACGAGTCAAAATAAATAAAAGATTAATATAAAATCCATGAGTTTATCAAGATTAATATAAAAAGAGCTTAACCTCACCCCCCTTACCTTATTGATTGAAGGGCACACTAATAATATTTGTATAGGACTAGGATCTCTTTGAATCTTTGCTCTAAACTTTCTCTCTTTTCTTTCTTTCTCTCTTTCTCACTTTCTTACCTTCTTACCTTCTTCCGTAACTTCTTCCTTCATCTATATATATA
>Ga0214543_1001437_pt1 | contig 45876 bp, 17 predicted proteins | sample CNSS2metaG_FD_160094 | JGI IMG/M metagenome (GOLD analysis project Ga0214543, IMG submission 160094) | Root nodule microbial communities from cowpea collected in UCLA plant growth center, Los Angeles, California, USA - CNSS2 | ecosystem: Host-associated > Plants > Roots > Nodule | place: USA...
TGAACTGGTGCATTGTGGTACTGAAGAACAGGTTGCTGATATTTTCACAAAATCTTTCAAACAACCGAGATTTGAAAGATTGAGAGAGTTCTTGGGTGTAAGGTGTTTGGACTCTTTGATTAAGAGGGAGTGTTGAAATTAATCAAAGAGTTGTTTGTTTCTTTTATAGTTGCAATAACTATCATATTTCGTGTGTGATTGTAATAACTGTCATCCTGACAGTTTATATAATAATTGTATTGCTGTTGCAGTTAATGAGAAAAATATCTATCCTATTTTCTCTGCATATTCTTTCTCTGCATATTGTGTGTGTGCGTGACCTGTAGTGTTAGACAGTTCCAACAAAACCAATCCCGTGCACTACACGGATGAGCTTCACAAACATTACCAATTCTCTCTTCCAGCGCTTTAACAGCCAACAATTAAAAAACAATTCACTAACACTAATCAAGAATTAGTTACCCACAATCAAGCATTATCAAATTAACCATCAGCGTTCAATCATTCAAATATAATTACATAAATCCCCTAAATAATTAACCCAGTAATTTTAATGCTCAGCACTAGATCAACAACGCCGTGAGGGAATCAGGATTCGCAGCATCAACACCTCCATTCATTCCAGTTGTGAATTCAAATAAAAAAAACAACAGGAAAATGCAATAGTGAAAGAGAGGAACAGGATGATTACTGTGAATAGAAATCTGCTTTCTCCAATTACTAATTCTTACAATGGCTGAAACAGAGGAGATGCACGATGGCTTCGTCGAAGATGACCCCACCCAGTGGCGAAACCTGTGTAGCGGGAGTTGAAGGAGGATAAGTGTGTTTTGCTTGTGTGGATTCTGGAGAAGATGATGAAATCGGAGGAGAAAAAATATAGGAAGATTGTGTGAGTGGGTTTTTCTCTGAAGAGAGAAAGACCTTGGGGTAGGGAATGAGCGTGAGTCAATGGTGAGTGAATTAGTGAGTTGGTGTGCATGAGTGTTAGTGAGGTGTGTGTGTGGATGAATATGAGGGCAGTGTGTGCGTCAGGTGAGTGTGGTGAGGTATGGAGTGTTCACAGAGGGTGTTAGTGTGTGCGTGAAGGTTTTTTTGTGCATCAGTGGAGTGCTTCGTGTGCGTGAGTTTTTTAGTGTGTGCGTGAACCTTAGGGTGTTAGTGTGTGCGTCACCTGTTGAGGACACTGAAAAACGTGAGTGTTAATTGTAAAGTGAGGTGTGAGTGAGAAATGGGGAGCTGTAAAGGAAAAATAGGGGTGTGGTTAGTAAATAGGAAATGGGTTCATGAAGATGGGTGGTAAGAATAGAAAATTAGGGTGCAATAAGAATAAATTAGGTTTTTTATTTTTATTTTTATTATTATTATATATATATATATATATATATATATATATATATATATATATAATAATATATTATATATATATATATATATATATATTATTTTATTAAAGTTGGGCTAAGAATATAGGTCCAAAATTATTCTTTTTTATTTTTTTAATTCTTAATTAACTTAACCAATTAATTTTCTCTTAAATTTTAATTTTTTCTTTTTATAAAATTTATTTCACTTTTTACTACTTTTTTATTATTATTAATTTTCTATTTACTATTTTTTTTAATTTTTTGAAAATATATTTTATTTTTCAGGACGCAATCGGGTGTTCACAATTATCTTTCTATCATCGCTACACCAACCACATAGGAACTCTTTGAATTTTCTTGATATCCTTTTACTTTTGAGGGCATTAATTTTAAACAAAGACGTATACAATTGTTAATATCAATTTTAACTAGCATATTTGTCCTGCGAACGAGAGTTATTTTCCTTTCCATCTAGCCAAGCATTTCCTAATCTTCTCCACTACCCCATTTTGATAGAGAACTATCCCTTACACTAGTGCAATTTTGCGTTTTTACATCGCTTTATAGGCCTCAGTTATTGCTGAACCGGAGTCTATAAGAACGCAATGACATTTTTGAATTTTTTTGAATTTTTCTACCTCAGGTCATCAACCAACTGAAGCCTATAAGGGCTTTTATGCTTCGGTTGTAAGTCAACCGAAGCCTATGACTCATCAGAATTCAACATTTTTCAAAATTGTCACTACTAATAGAGCCTTTGGCCTCGGGTAGAGTAGGACCAAGGCAATATCGAATTTAGGCCTCAGTTATTAATTGAACCGAGGCCATATGCCCTATTTAGGTTCCCAAATTCGTGACTTCGCACTGTTCACCTTCATCCCGGCGTGAACACTCTACACGTGGTGGAGGCGTTCTCATCTTCATATTCGTTTTCTCGTGCGATGGTGTTTGGTTCGTCACTAGCGGAGGAGGCATGCTCGCGGCTCGCGACAAAGGCGTGATTTGGTGGTCACTCTCTTCCTTTGTCTACGATGGTGATGGTGGCATTCATGCTCAACTCTCGATCTGGTTGGGTTTGCGAGAGTTGTGGTGTTGTCTGCGTCACAGTAGTGGGGTTGCCCGCGACGGTGGCTTGCAGTTCTGCTTCGAACGGCGGTGGAGGTGCTGGATCTTTAGATCTCTTAGCTTTATTGGTTCATGGTGGTTTATCGTCGTCGAATCCAGATCGTGCTATGGTAGCACGCCATAGGTCTGAGCGTCACGGTGGCTTGCTCGTTCAGTGCTGGTGAAGGTCTGGCCACGACGACATTTCCCAACGATCTCGGTGGCGAGGACGAGCGCGAAAGTGCTAATGGTGGCGCGAGCGAAGCCGCAAAGGAACTTGAGCGCAGAGTAGATCTAAACGTTGGGGGAGAGAGTGGCGAAAAAAGAAGTACCCTTATGGCTTTGGGTCCTTAGAGAACCGAGGCAGAAAAGTACCCCTATGGCTTCGGTTCACACCCGAGGCCAAAAGCCACCCCTTTTTACAACACCCCAATATGCATCGATTCTGGAACCGGGGTAGAATATCAAAAACAATCGGGGCCAAAAGCCCTTACTACACTAGTGTTAATCCAATACAAAGGAGAAGGAATCTTTAAGTGGTATTAATTTGAGGATAAATTCTCTTTAAAAAGAAGGGTATGATAGAGGACTATCTCTTGATCCAATACAATAAGAACTTGAGGAGGAGTTGTAACATCCCTAAGGAATATTACGAATATTTAATAAATAAATTCCAAATTAAAATAAAGACCGCATTTAATAAAACTATTTCCTAAAAACACGGGAAATTTAAAACTTTAATATAACTGCCATAAACCAAGAGTCCATAATAATAAAACTAAAATAAAATTCAATGGCTCCCGAAATGATTACATAAATATCTCAAAACTAAAATAATAAATATATATACAAAAATCCCAAGCTAGCCCCCGCTCCGAGTCTAAGCGTCTCCTGGCTCACCTGTCAAATCATCTGCTCCCGGATAACGAGTTATCTGATCATCGCCACACACACACAGAAAGGGTGAGCTATGCATAATATATATATAACCAAATACATGAAATAAATATGTTTCCCAACCCAAAATAACATAACTAAAATTCTCATACTTTTCAAATAACCCAACCATGACCTCATAATCCTTCATGAGTTATATACATGTACTAGGTCTTGGGACTTCCTTGTGCTTCCACGAAACTAACTCATTCGTGATCCAACCCTATGAGCCTATCTCGCTCATAGTCCTGCCCTACAAACTCCTCGTCTGTAGTAAAACATCCAAGTCTCATACTTGGACCCTAGCACGCACGCAATCACTATACTATGGACTCCTCGCCCAATAGTAGCCGATGGGAATATAACAGTTCCTTGCCCATCGTGCGCCCGACACATGTAATCACCATACTAAGGACTCCTCGCCCATTAGTAGTCGACGGGAACTCAACCAGTTCCATGCTCATCATGTGTCCAACCACCAAGCACATCCCAGACCTCTATTGGACTTAGTCCTTCAAGCCCACACACCACAACACATGCATATACTTCCTATACTTAAGAAATGTAGTCATTTCACACACACTAGGTCATACAAACATGAGAAATTCACATAAACTCGCTTAAGCCAGGGACTCTAGCCCAAGCTAAGCCCACTGCTTCGCTTAGGCTAGTTCACCTCGCCTAGGCGAGCTTAAAAAAACCACAACATCACATTATCTCGCTTAGGCGAGATTCCCTCGCCTGGGCAAGCTATAACATCGCTCAAAATACCACCCACACCTCGCCTAAACGAGGATCCACTTAAAGAACATCATTTCTCATCGCGACCTCGCTTAAGCGAGTGTCTCTCGCCTGAGCGAGTGTCTCTCGCCTGAGCGAGTGTCTCTCGCCTGAGCGAGTGTCTCTCGCCTGAGCGAGAGACTAAGTCACTCAAAACACCAATACCTCTCACCTGAGCGAGATGTCGCGCTCAATGCGCCCAAGTTTCCTCGCGACCTCGCTTAGGCGAGTGTCTCTCACCTGAGCGAGACTAAGTCGCTCAACCCAAACCAAGGTCGCCTGAGCGAGCAGCGCGACCCAAACCAGACGTGAGGGTCTGCAACTCTCGCCTAGATGAGATAGACTCGCTTGGGTGAGACTTGCAGAGTTCCCTCACTGTCACACACGCATTTTACCCAAAACAGTGTCAAATCATACCCAAAAAATGTACCACCAAACATTCAATCGATACCAATGTAATTGTAATGGAAAATGACATTCAGAATCATGCTTTCCAAACAACTAGACCACCAATTTCGACTATAGAACTAAAAGTATCAAAACCCTCATCCCACAACCTATTCCACATACATAATCAAACACCCAATCCCAAATAACTCCAATTCACAATCACAGCACATAGGATACGAAATTTACATCATTCAGAATTCAGTTGAGAAGGCAATAATCCAGAATTATAACACAAACATCAGTTAATACACACACAGAGACAACTCCCCTAACTTGAACTTCTTGATTCAATTTGGGGAAAAGAGGATGTTGCTTTGTTGCCCACTCCTTTGTTCCAATACCCTCCTAATTCAGTCTTAAATTCTCTTCTCACTCCCTCAGAATTCGTGCTCCTCTCAAAACCCAATTACCAGCACTGCCAAAACCCTTCTTTTCCCTTAAAATGGCCTTTTATAGGTGTCTTAATTAAGGGTCTAAAAGGGTAAAACGAAAAATGGCCTTAACTAAGGTTTTTCAGCCCTTTGGCTACTCCTCCCTCTGATTTTTACCTTTGCCCTTTCAACTCCACTCTAAGCTAGAATTAGCAAAAATAAACCCATGACCTTCCACTCACAATGCCAAAGCACAACCACTATGCCAATCTCATACTCATACATATCCTTAAAATCAATAATAAAACAACATCACATAATTGGCATACATAAGACTCGAACCCAAGTCCTCTCACACAAACCAAGTACTCTCAACCATTTGAGTTAGTACTTTTCCACATCACACTAAACAATAACTAATGCCATAAAGGCGCTTTCTACCCGCATTTATTAATTAATTAAATATTTAATTAATTAATTTTCACGGGTCTTACAGGAGCCTTTGCAATTCAAAGGACATGAAGTCATGAAGATCATGACTTGGAACACAATTATAAACTATTTTAAGGCAATTACAAGTATTTGCAATTTTCTCTTTCATTTTAAACAATTTTTAATTATCGCTATGCAAGAGAACTCACTGGGCAAAGAGTCCAAGTCTATTTTTGAATTTTCAAGTTATTTTTGGGTCCAATGTCTATAGGCTTTCTTCTAGTGTTTCTAAGGTTGCTTAAATTGTTGTTACTATGTCAAAGAAGAACAAGTTGTTGTTTTTGATGATGTCCAAGTGTTATGAAACATGTGTTTAGAATTAGGTCAAACTAGAACTCATTAGAAACTTAACCATGTGCATAATCTATTATAAATCAATATGGCGTGAAAGTTTGAGAGGTATTTGAAAAGCTATCAAATTAATCCATTAGGTTAATAATCTAATAGATTAGAGAGCTAATCCATTAGGATAAGTATATAATCAATTAAAATTCTTAGAACTTGTATTTGATCATTAAATTTGGAATTTTGTCTTCACAAAACTAAGCAATTCATTTCTGGAAAAGATTCAGAATTTTTTTTTAGCACAATGTAAGAAACAATTGAAGTTCATCAAGATCCTTCATGATTAGAATTAATCACATGGATTTTGGCTTGGCAAGATGAAGGGAAGTCTGATTGAACAAGTGTATTCAATCTGATTATTGAGTTTTGAATTTGTATTTTATTACCTAAAAATCAATGTGAATGTGATTGTGTTTGGTGCAAGTGTGTGTATAGCCTTGCATAATTTTTTATCTTGTCTTGGAGTTAATATTTTCTAAGTGCTTTGTTAATTTTATAAATCTTTGAGACATAGTGAAAAAGACTCTTTAGTTGTGTTTGCTAGGAGAAACTAGATGTAGATTCCAAGGAATCAAACCAAAATAAATCCCTTGTGTGTGTGCTCTATCTTTCTATCATTATCTTTGCTCTTTCTTTCATATTAAAGTCTATTTCTTGGTGATTGATTAGGTCTTTAAATTGTACATCATCCATTTACCTTTTTAATTGATTGAAGAAGTTATTTCCCTCTTTTGGTTGTGAAAGATTGGTCATATATGTTTTAACATAAACATTTGTGCCTATATACAGAGGCATCAAATACATATGTAGACACCTGGAATTATCATTATATGAAAATTGGTTTTTCATTGAGAGGCGATTCTTTTGGTTCTTGGATTAGAACTCTGGTTCTTATCAAAGATTGAATTCTTTGTGGTGAATCTTCCTTGACTTATCTATTAGATTGAGGTATCTACAACTCTATTATGTATCAAAGATGACAATCTTTGTAGTGAATCTTCATTATCAATCTGCTAGATTGTGATGTTTGCATCTTTGTCTTATTTCGTATTTTTCTCTTTTATTTTTGTTTATGCCTCTTGAGGATTCAATTTTAAAAGCAATTGTACTCTTTTCTGGATAGGATCATATCATTTGGTATCTAGAGTAAGGTTCTGGTTTAAATTTTCTCTTCAATCTTATTTTTCTATAATGTGAAGAAAACCTAAATTTTTTTGAATGTTTGTGTTTTGTGCTTTGTTTTGATTTTTTTTTTTGGTTCATTGTTCTTATAAGGAGTAAAACTCCTAAAGTTTTGTCCAATTCGGTTGAGTTTTATTTTTTTTTTCATTTTTTTCATTTTCTTTGTTTATAATTGTGCATTTTTGCATTTGATCCTTTAAAATTATATCTTTTTTTTGGTTTTTTTTTTTAAATGTAGTTGTAATTAATTGTTTACTTTGAATTTGCATGAGTTTTGGTGGTTGAAGGGATACTTGTTTAGTTTTCTTTGTTTGTGTGTTAAACTGAAAAATTGAAAAGAAAAGAAAGAATAGTGGATCCAAGTCAAAAGAAAATAAGAATATATTGAAAGAAAAGAAAAAAGACAAAGTAAGGATCCAAGAGCAAAAAATAAAAATAAAAAAATTGAAGAGTTCAACACAAATTTTTGTTTGTGTTTTATTGATCTATTGAATTGCAATCAGTCTTTTCCTTAAAGTCTCTACGTTTGTCTCCTTTAACTCTTTTTGGAAGTCTTGTTACTTTCTAATTTTACTAACACAAAAAAGTCTTTTAACGTCCGATATTTTCGATCTTTGACGTATGCCCAAACACCGACTTCGTATTGGGTGACGTCAAAATAATGTCTGAAAATCAAGCAGATGTCACTTAACGTCGGGGCTATCCAACGTCGGGGCTAAAAGCAGCAAACATCAATTTTTGCGCTAAATGGAGCCAAAAAACAGAGCAATTTGACTTTTATTGGGCTCTGACAGACGTTAAATAACATCAGCCATGGTAAGCTCAGACGTTTGAATAATGTCTGTCAGAGCACTGCCAAACGTCAAACTGCTTTGTTTTTTTTTAAATTTGGCTGTTTTTACAACATTCCCACACCTGAAAATCAGCAAATTCCCAGAACAATTTCATAATAATTTTACCACAATTCTGGAGTTACAGTTATATCTAATAACACTTAAGTTTCAACATATATTCTAAACTAATATAAATAACACCAAACTAAAAGTTTCAACACGATATTTTTATACAACAAAGTTTTTGAAGGAGTTCTAATTCTTGTGGTATCAACTCCATCTTTCCAATAGATATGATGCCCACTCCTATCTTAGTGTGTGGATAATGTCACCTGGTAGAGGTGATGGATTCTTGAACCGCTGAAAAAGTAATACAATTTCATTATGTATGAATATTATTCTTTAAAGTTTGATATGATTTATAACATGTGAAAGATATATATATATATATATATATATATATATATATATATATATATATATATTATTACCTCTAGCCATTCATCTTTAATTGCAGCTCGAATGATTGTTCTTATCCAAGATATGACATGATATTCACATTCTCATGAATCTTCTTGCTTGTTACACTAAACATTACAAATAAAATAAACACATATCAAAGTCATAAGTTGACATACAGAAATTAATAACTTTAAACTAAATGAGTTATAACCTTTGGATATAATACTTTAAGTTGTTGGCCTCTAGGCTTACCCACAATTCTAATGAAATTTTGGAAACATAAAACATATTTTAGTTTTTATAACTAAGTAGATACATTAGGATTGAAAAAAAGTAATACTTACTCTTGTAACATGTTTTTCAAAGCGGGTGGAATCTTCCTATAGCATAAATAAAACCATACAATTGTGCATTATCTTGGAATGATGACACATAGTTGCAAATGATACCTACCATCAATCACATGTACTTAGCAGAAATAATTAATAATACTTCATAAAATATTACTAGCAAAAACACATACGCATCAATGTATGGCGCAAAGTAGATCTCTCTATTTGACTCAACCATCCATGTTTGCAAATAAAGTTTGATGTGATCATGTGAGTTTCCCGAAGGTTGAATGGTTTGAGGTTCAATGAATCCATAGATGGAAGATTGACCTTGGTCCACAATGAATCCATAATAAATCTACATATATAAAATAAAAATTAATGCAACAAAAATATTAAAAAATCAAATACAATTAGTCCAATTTTAAAAATAACATTAAATATAATTTTATTTCATAATTTTACAAATATTATTATAAAAATTCAATTAAAAAAGAAAAAGGCCAAAAAAACTAAAAAAAATAAGTCTAAGATAAAATTACAAATAAAAAAATACAAGCAATTATATATATACAATGAAAAAGAGATAAGAAAGCAAAATAATCTCAAAACGATGCAAATGGGGATGAAAACACATAATATTCGGTTGAAAATGCCTAAAATCATTCCATAATCAAATCCCAACCAGTTGATGGTGAAAAATGTTCGAAACTCACCTAGAAGAGGTCGAAATAATGGTCGCCGACGGGAAGGATCGCGAAATACTGGAAATGGGGATGAAAACGGAAAATATTTGATTCAAAACGCCTAAAATTAATCCATAATCAAATCCCAACAAGTTTGGTGGTGAAAAACGTTCGAAAATTACCTCGCAGAGCTCGGAATGGTGATCGCCGATGGAGAAGCTTGGCGAAAAATTGGTGGCGCGACGAAACAGTTAGGGTTTCTGCGTTTCGCGCAGAGAAAACCCAAAAATTGACGTCGGGGCTGCGTGGTCAGATGTTACTTAACATCGATGTAGAGGGGGTCAGACGTTAAATTAAGTCGGGGCAGAGTGGGTCAAACGTTAAATTAAGTCGGGGGCAGAAAGCTCAGGCGTTAATTATTACATAACGTCGGGGTAGTGTGGGTCAGACGTTAAATTATGTTTGTGTTGGAATAGGCAGACGTTAAAAAAGTCAAATAATTTACAAAAAGGCCACCGATCATTTTTAACGTGGGACTTTTTCTGGGCAGACGTTATATGGGTGACATTATAGGGCTTTTTTGTGTTAGTGTTTTATTACTTTGTGTCTTTTAAAATTACTTGAAGTTTTGTCTAGAGTTTTGTTTTTACCTTTAACCTTTGAGTAAAGATTTAGATCTTGCAACGTTTTTTACATTGATTTGTCACTTTTTACTTAAACACTTGAAGTTCTTTACCAAGCGCTAAAGCGAATTTGAGTGAAAAAAGCCAAGGATGTGAAGAACAAGGGGCTTATACATCTATAAACAAGACTCAATGCCTACTTATATATTCACCTTGAAAAATTTATATGTTATTTTAGTAATCTTCTTATTCTTTCAATGTCTTCTAAATGAGAGTATTCTCCTTTTTAGATCTTCTCCACAAAACCTTCCTTAGAAAAGGAACTTAAGTCTTGAATTTAATTATTGAAACTATTGCCTTGAAGATGCTTCCATCAGAGCTTCTCACTTCATTCACATTAGAGGGAGTAGATCAATCTTGAATTGCCTTAAGGATGTTTTCCATACAAAATGAACATTTGTTTTTATCATTATATAACGAATTTTGCATAAGAGTATTAAATACCATTCTATGATGTTAAGCTTGAAAATCCAAACATAGGCAATAAATGAGAATATCATCAAAGTAACCACAATAAATCTATCAATGAAAGATCTTTAGACATGATTCATCCATCTTATAAAGGTACTATGAGAATTAGTAATACCAAAAGGCATTGTCATCCATTCATACAATCCAAGTTTATTTTTAAAAGTAGTTTTTCATTCATCTTCATCTTTTATTCTACAATGGTTTTATCCACTTTTTGAAGTCAATAGAGAAAACTTTGTAACCATGAAGTTCATCTAACATATCATTTGATCTAGGAATAGGATGACTATATTTATTTTGTTGTACACTCTATACACATTCTTCATTCTTTTTACAAACAAGTATCATAGGCACAACATAATGACTCACGGTTTCTTTTATTGAACCTATATCAAAGAGTCCCTCAAGTTAAGCTATTATTTTCTTTGTAAAGAAGAGCTTCAAAGACTCAAATGAAGATGAAGACTTTTTATCTAGGGATGAAGATTTGCCTTAGAGTTCAACTTACTTTGATTTTTTTTTTTGTCCTTCACATAAGGTATTCATAAAGACTTTATATTTCAACCTACCTTAAATAAATTAAAAGAAAATAGTTTTACAAAGTTAAAATCAAGCATAAAAAGGTATTTTTAGCATTTTTAATTGATTACCTCTATTTGTAATCAATTAAATTGTTCTTCAATGTTTCATAATTCTATAATCAATTGTCTTGTTTAATAATTGATCAGTACAAGGAGAATTTTAAGTGTTTTCAAACTCAAAATTATAATCGATTTATTTTCTAATCGATTAAACTTCTTTTGTGTAATTAATGAGGTTTGTATTTAATCCATTAATGATTTCCATTGTCATAGGTGAAAACAAAAATACTAAGGTTTTCCTAAATTTATAATATGGAGCACAACCTAGGTCGATTCTCAAAGACATATACTAAACTTTTTAATATAGAGCATTTCAGGACCTTGATATGCAAGTCTTCCTCATCAAACCTTTTTCCCAAGGCCGATCAATTGATTTACAATTTGTGTAAATCGTTTTTGAACATAAGTTATATTCTCTCCAACACTTGTTCCATAATGAGTAACCTCAAGCACTTGTTCCATGTACTTTTCACATCACTTGTTCCATTTTGAGTAACCTCAAGCACACCCCACATCTCTTTAGCACAATTGCATTGTGATACTCTAGAAAATTCATCCAGATTTAAAGTAGAGATTATTATGTTATTGGTTGCACGATCTTATTGAGCTTTCTCTTTTTTCTTCTTCAGTCTAGATATCTCAAGGATTTTGTGTCTGCACATTATTAACCATATGGTTTGGAATGAAAGAATCATTTACAATCGCATCCCATATTCCTTGGTCAATAGATTCAATAAAAATATTCATTCTTACTTTCTAAAATTGGTAATTAACATGGCTAAAGGCTAAATATAGGAGTTTATGAATAGAGACACCTTCAATAAAATGGAACTTGTTCTCAACCATTTTGAAAAAGAGTAAAGATCTAATTATTAAATAGTTTTACGAGAATCAACTTTGATACAAATTATTGGGGGATAAATTGAACCCAATTTGATGTTTTTAGAAAAACTTTCGAAAACAATTTTTGTTGATCTCATCTTTACCAAGAATGGCATAAACCTGTCATTCAATAAACTAAAATTAGCTAATAGTTGATTAAAAAAATGAATATGATTATGATATCAATCTAGATTTCATCGATAGATCAGAACAATATTTTTGCCAAAGCTTTTTATTTCAGAGAATTAATTTAATTATTGAATTACTTAGATCAACATTAAAATAATATTTAAGAACAAATCAAAATGAATTAAAGATAACAAGGAAAACAAGACAAAATTTATACATGTTCACTCTTTCGAGCTACATCCATATATTATTGTTTTGTAATCTAACAAAGTGTTCCCTAATTCAAATATTACATTATTTATTGTTTCGGGGGTAGGGGCCAAGAGCCTGCTAAAGAACCTCTTCAAGCTTACTTCACTTCTCCCTACAACGGTAACTTCTTCTCCAAGAAAATCTGCTCCTTCGCTCGATCGGCTGGGATGACGATCGGGGTACCTGTCTAAAGGACTCCGATGCTTAAGTCAGTAATGAACCGATCGGTGTATCAGTGTAACTGTTGTAATAAATGCGAATTAAAGATCATCACCAACCTACCTTTGGGCCCTATTTATAGTTTTCGGTGTGGGCCTGTGATTAGGGTTCCTTAATTACGGCCCAATGATCCTTTAATCAAGATTACTGACTCGCTTTATCGTTAATTAACTCGACTGACTGATGGTTTGACCGATGGCCGCTTGACTGGATTAGTTATCCCCTGTTTTTAATAAGTGAATGATTCATGTATGGCTGATCGACCGATGGACGTATGTAAAGGACTATGCGGTTCTAGAGATTGGTCGACCGATCGACCCGATGGTTGATCGAATGATTGTCCTTTATTAGGTTAAGGTGTTGTTCGTGTGGGGCTGATCGACCGATGGGCCTGAATGTGGGTGGCTTGCGAACCCCGATCAACCAATTGCTTCCGATGATGTAGTGACTTATTTGCTTAACCGTTTGACCGATGGTCCTATAGTTTGTTCACTAGGTCGTTCGACCGATAGTCTTTTAACGATGCTATGTGGTTTGTTTGTAGAACCGATTGACCGATGGTCCTACGCAATTTATTTATCAAGTCGTTTGACCGATTGCTATTTTTCCAACCTTGGCCGATGGGCCTGAGAATTGGCTTTGGCCGATTGACCGATGGGACATACAGTACATTTACCAACGATCAATACAAAATGATTGACACACATTTCTTGAATCCTACAAAGAGATAACTACAACACGGAATACCCTATTGCATACCGAAAAAGTCTTTTCCGAAATATTCATGAAGTACAAGAACAAAGTAGGAACAACTACACCTCATGATAGGCAAGCCTCGCTTATCACACGACACTCTCCCTCAAGATTTCCAAGATTTCCAAAATTCAAAACCAATATCTTCGCAAGAGTTGAAAGATCCTTTTGTTTTCATAGAACAATACAAATTCAGCTTTAAGAACATGTTTTTCAAATGTGTATAAAATCACTATTTTTTACATAGAGTTGAATGTTGTTTTATAAATATCCTCTGATATGTTTAACCAATAAAACTTAACTAACAATCAATTTATTTCACTTAATTAATCAAATAAGCTAATTAACAGTTCTTTTTAGTCGATTAAATTGTTTGTAGAATATATCCTTGAAAACTAAAATATTTTAATTTGTTAAAACTTCATTTTAACATACTAAAATATCAACCAAAAATCAGAGTTGATAATCAAGATATTTGAATGAATCAAACGTACTAAAACATCAACCAAAAATCAGACTTGATAATCAACATATTTGAATGAATCCAAAGTTGGACTGAACAATTGAAATATTGTTATAGAACATTTTAACAAATTAGATTTTACTTTTAGTTCATTAAATTATACTCTATTAATGTGATGCCTCAATTATTGGGATTGAGACTGTAATTTTATAAGAAAAATATACTATTTCCCATGTTAATGAGAAATTAAAGGGAGATCATGTTAATTATTCAACTTATGATAAATAATTGCATTATCTAGTTAGAGACACTATCTTCTTCTACCGAACTTTGAAACATGTAAAAAGTCAGGTGGAGCTTAACCAGAGACATATCAAGTGGGTTTGAGTAGGTTGAAAGTACAAACAAGAAAAAATCAACATAGCAGCTGATGCAGTTTCAAAGAAATATACTGTGCTTTGGTTGAAACTAATTTTTTTTGACTTTAACTTATTAAGGAATTCTATGAAATTGATAATGACTAGCTTGACCAGTCACCTAATATAATTTTTGTTACAATGGCGGGTTAAACAAAGACATAAGAGTTGATTAACAACCATGTCAAAGATTATTGGTTAAGGTAATCCCAAGTTAAGGGCTTAAACACATGAGCAGCTTCAGTCTCCATGATTTCCAAGTGCTTCTTTGCAAGGTGCATGTAAACAACCCAATCACCATTCCCCAGAGGACTTGGCATTGGCATAACATAACCAGCTTCACCACCCCAAGGAAAATGGTACGATGCAAACACCGCTTTCCCCCACCCAAAATCCACCTTCTCCACCGGAAACCTCTGACCGGACGACACCACAAAGGCCGGTCCCTCGTCGGCACGGTTACAGTAAATTCTGGACACTCCAGGAATCGGCCTCTTAGCCTCCACCCAATCAATTAGTCCTAAGAAGTGCTCCTCCGTGGCCGCCGCCGCCAAAAACTCGTGAACAGCCTCCACCACATACCCTAACGGCTCCTTCACCAACTGCTCCACCAGTTTAACTCCAAAGGGTATGGAAAGCACGTTCCCAAAGTAACACTCCATCATTGCTTCGCTCTCTTTGTCACCGTTGCCCAGTCTCTTCCTTCCATCAATCACAATGCCCATTTTGGCAGTAGCCCTTTTACTGTATGTGTCTCTTGAAGCTGCATGCGCAACCATCTTCCATAAGAACGCACAGAAACACTCCAGCTTCGTGCGCGTGGCGGCGAGGGACTGCATGTGGCGGAGCTGCTCCGCCGTGACGTAGTATATGCGGCTGAGGAGAGCGGTGGCGTCGGTGGCGGGAGGTGGAGGAAGGTCGGAGATTGAGGTGTACATGTGGTGCTGAGAAGGGCGGATGAAACCTGGACGGCGAGGGCTGAGGAGAGAGCGGCGGAAACATGGGTGGCCGGAAGTGGCGGCGAGAATGGTGGTGTTGGGGTTGGCCATGGCAGCCCATGAAACAAGAAACATGTTTGTTGAATATGCATCTGCTATGCGATGATCAAATGTGCATGCCACTATTATTCCTCCACACTTCAGTACAGTTGCCTGAAATGGAGACATTGAAATATCTTAGCTTCAACAAATATATTAAGGAAAATAATTTTTTAATAACTAAATTTTCACAATTTTATCTTAGAACCATTTTTCATTTCCTAATATTTTATATTTTTAAACCAATTAGTTTGAATGAATTCAATCATAATTGTAATAACTTTTAAAAAATAATTTAAAAATAAAATTATCAAACTTTAAAGTAAGTAATTGTGTACTATGTTTGAAAAACATTGTCACAGGTTTGAGTTGATAGTTTGGGTGATATATCACATCATATTCGGTGCTTTTAATGCTTATTCGATGTATTTGACTTTACAGTTGTAAAGAAAGATTCAATATCTTATAACGTTGTTTTCACATCTGAAAAGGTAGGGGAGGGGACAAAAAAAAAGAAAATAGAATTTATATTACGACAATGACATGCTGCTAATAGATTAAAAAACATAAGAACTTACATACTGTTGACTATTATTAGTGGAGCAATGATATTTTCACATATTATATTTATTTGGCAATTTATCGGAAGGGTCAAATTAATTATGAAAGAGTAAATTTTTGTCCTCTAAAAGGAAAGAAAAAGCGAAAAACAGTAAAAGATAATAATAAATGAGTGTAAAATATTTTTATGTGTGTAAATATTATTACTTATAAGTTTATTATTGGTTTAATCACTTCTTTATTTTCGTTAAAAAATTTGTCCTCAAGTTTTAAGTCCTCCAAATTGATCCTACTTTTAAAAAATTTGTTCTAATTTGATTTTTTTGTTAGGATATTATTTACGACGTTAAATGTGTTAAATGTGTGTTAAGTTTTTTTTTAACTTTTTTTTATATTTTTTAAAAAAACAACTGACATATGTCAAATTAGGATTTTGTCATTTGTTAGTCTGTGATTTTTTTTATTTTTTTAAAATATGTTTTTTAATTAAAAAAATGGTCACGTGTCAAAATATGGTTCTGTCATGTGTCAATCGTTTATGTGAACAATCTTTATTTGATCATTGTTTTTATTATTTTGTCTCAATTTAATTCTATTTTCTTTTTAAAATAGAGTAATTTTCTTTCTTCCAAATTAAGATCAAGTTTAACTTTTATATAAATCTTATAATTATATTTTTATAATAATAGATATTTTAACTAAATTAAGTTTATTTAAATTTAAATTTTACATCGAACTTTATTTAAAATTGTTTTAATAATTTCTAGACAACTTTATAAATTCAAATATAAAATTTTCCAACAATTTTATAACAATTACAAACAACTCTTATAAAACTATTTTAAAATTTTATATTTGAATTTATAAAATTGTTTAAAAATTATTAAAATATTTTTTTTAAACAAAATTCAATATAAAATTTAAATTTAAATAAATTTAATTTAGTTAAAAAAATTTATTATAATAAAAATATCATTATAATATTTATATAAAATTTAGGTAGGTCTCAATTTGGTAGGATAAAATTACTCCGATTTACAGTGTGTGATTATTCACTATAGTGTTTGACGGCTTCTGGTCATTAAAACTGATTATGAATAAGATATTTTCTTATAATGATATAATTAAATACAATCTTTATCTTGTAAAACAATTTTGCAGAGTTAGAATTAAGTTTAAACTCTGCTTTCCGATTTGAAATTCCTGAAATAACTAAAATCTAGTACCTGGACAGCAAGTACACAAGCATTTTTCTTCTTTGGAACAAACTTGCCTTCGATAGATTGATCAGGGTTGTAAAAGTTCAGGTTTTTGAGTTCCACATCTGCCTCAGCTTCAAGAAAATCAACACCACGATTGTTACAGAGAACTTCAGGTTCACCCATGCTGTTGAGCACCACTTCACCAGCAAACACGTAATAAGAGATTAGGGTTTGTGCCAAGGCCTTCTTCAGAGACCCCACCATGGTTCCAAAGGTGATTTTGTGGGTGGCACAATCTTCCATGGTTGTGGATGTGAGAATAGGGTTGTTGTAGCAAAAGAAAACTCCTACATCCAATGGAGGTAGAAGGAGGTCAAGGTTGGAGAGTGGAAGCCAATGTTCCTGCATTGGTAACACTGCTGCCACCACCTCTTCATTGGTCACACTCACAGAAAAATCTCCGTTTTCGTCACACATTTCTTTTTTTGATGAAGGCCTGGTGGTGAAGTAGTTCGTTGAAGCCGTGCATTTTATATGCACCATAAAGTGGAGATATTTTCTCATTCAAGTTGGTATTTTAGGATAAGATATGATTGGTGACATATAGTTCTATAAGTCTTGTGTAGTTCCGCACACATTTTACTATATTAACATGTGAAGGCTAGTTGGTGGGTCAATAGTTTTATGAGGTCCTACATTTATGCACATCGTAATGCATATAGTTAAGAGTTGAAATTAAAGGATCACATGTATATATAAGTCTTATAAGGTTGCTCATGAGACTTATCATACTTGCTGCGAAAATCCTTCAAAATACTTTTCTAATAATGAGTTTAACTAACGCTTAATGGGAACACTAGATCAATCATTATAGAAAAGATTCCAATGCTTCATTTAGATGTTGATTTTTTTATGAAATAATTTGAGCTAGTAAAAAACTATGTTGTTTAAATCGGTATGTAATTCCAAGATTTGGATTTCATGAGTACACAATTATGGAATCCATAGAATAATTATTAACATTGAGCATTAGTAGGTCAAATGTTTGAATGGTATGTATGAAATTTCAAATTTGATTTTGAGTACCTTATATTTTAGGATAATATATTATAATAATTAAATTTTGATAATTTTTTTTATAATCTTAAGATATATTTTAAATAGATTTAAAATATAAAAAAAATAAAAAAATAAAAAGTCACTTAAAAAATAATAACTTATATTATAAAATAAAGTTATCAATGTTACAGAATAATTTTCATATTTTTTATATATGAAAAACTATGATTAAGTATATAATCACTGGACAAAACCTCTTCATTTTCTTCCTCAAATTGCGTGTATGCTTTTAGTACAGAAGAGTAGGTAGGATCTGATTTGAGGTCTAACACAATTTACTTATCTTCAATTAATAATTTTGACATTGTCAATGCATAAATATCATTTTCACAAAAAAAAAAACAGTAAATATCAACTAATTTAAAAAATAAAAAAAATTAGGACTAATTTGGATACTATTTATAAACTAAAATTTAATATATAAAATAACTTTAATACAAATAAACATTTATAATTTAATTAAAAATTAATTTTTTAGTGATTAGTAACCGTAAAAAATTATTTATTTAGAGATAATTTCTTTAATGATTGAAAAGGATTTATTATTATTATTATTATTATTAATCTATTTTAGAAACTAATTTTTGATCAATAAAAATATTAAAATTAGAAACTGATGTTTTGGTTTCTAATTATATATTATTAGAGACATAATTGTTAGTATTTAAATTTAGAGACTAATTTTCAATTAACTAAATTTCATAAAATTATAAACTAAATTTTGTTTGTTTGCTTATATTATAAATTGCAGGCTTATTATAAATTAATTTAGTGACTATATTATATAAAACTAGTTTAGTGACTAAATATATAAAAAAATACCACTAAATTCATCTCTAAATAGGTTATTATTTTAACAAATATTACTACTATTATTATTTTAATATTATTCATAACTTTAAAATATTTTCTAATAATTTTAAACTAATAATTTAAAATATTTTAAACTGATTATGATTTACGGTTAGGTATTTTTTTGAATTTCTGTTTAATTTAGAAAATAAAAAATCTCAAACTCTTCAACTTGTACTTTGATCCAAAGCATTACAAAAGTTTTAGTTTTGATCCTTTAGAATTCTCAAACGTTTCTTCTAATTTGACGCTTTGCAAGCGTTCTTCGTAGACCCTAACACCGTTGATTTAATGTGAAAGCAGAAAAGGAAGCATAGAAAAGGTGAGTTAGTAGTATATTCACATCGAAAAATGATAATTTAACTTCTTGGATTTAACCTCTTTTTGAAATTATCTTTGTCCAATAAAAATTACGAAAATGATATTTCAACAAAATATTTTGACAAGATTTTGACAATACACATGCGGGTTGGTTTCTTTGGAAACTAAAAGGAAAAAGTTAATTAGAGAGAGAAAGGAAGAAAGGGAGAAAGGGAGAAAGGGAGAAAGGGAGAAGTGAAACAGAGAGAGAAAACAAGTGTTTGTTGCGGGAGTAACCGGATTCAGAGACTCACGTACCTGAAGTTCTCACCGGCAACCATTTCACCGTCCACACTAGAGGTCACTCAAACTATTCCCATACACTATTATTCATCCAGACCGTTGCATTCAGAGTTGGGAGTGGGTTTGTGGAAACTGCAGCCACCTTCCGTCGTCGACGGCAAGGAACAATATCTCTTATTGAAATTATATATAGGACAATATCTATAATGATAATGTTTGTTATGATATTTAAATTTTGTAACCAAGTGGAAGTGCAATTAAGAATTTGCATCACTACTCCTTACAAATAAGTGGTTGACTCCCTAGTTTGTGGTTGTTCTGATTATTTTTCCAGTTGGCAATGAACAAAGCAACCACTTAAGTCAATGCAGATTTGATGATGGAAAATAATTTCAAGTGAGTTATTAAAGTGAACCAAAATAAGATTTCAAATTAACTATCAAATAAATTTGAACCCTCGAAACATAATAACCAACATTAGTCCCCACATATTCATGCGTGACTCCCCACAAATGCATTTGTCACTCCCCTTTATTTGATCTGCAACCTATAATGACAAAGTTTGACTTTACTTCCCACAAACGTATGACTTACTCCCCACTTTTGTTTCAATTGCTTTTTTAGCCTATTGTGCAGTTAGACAAACCAGCCACTTCGGTGCATGCAGTTTTAATGATGGAAAGAACTTTGTGAGTGAGTGAATGGATGATGAATGATCAAAATAGGAAATTTAAATAAAGTTTATCAAAATCTGCAATCATTAATCATAAAGTCCGATGTAAGTCCCTACATACGTATGAGTAACTCTCCACTTTTCATACAGTTGTTTATTTTGGCTATTGTGAGGTTAGACTACCACCCAATTCATTGAATGGGGGTTGGATGATGGAAAGGACTTTGTCTGTCAGTGAATGAATGATGAATGATCCAAACACGAAATTTAAATTAACTATATTGAAATATGCAACGTTTGAAAATAAAGTTTAACGTAACTCCCCACAAACGTATGACTTACTCCCCACTTTTGTTTGACATGCGTTTTTAGCCTATTGTGCAGTTAGACAAACTAGCCGCTTCAGTTCATGCATTTTTAATGATGGAAAAGACTTTGTGAGTGAGTGAATGAATGATGAATGATCGAAATAGGAAATTTAAATAAAGTTTATCAAAATCTGCAACCAATAATCATAAAGTCTGACGTAACTCCCCACATACGTATGAGTAACTCCCCATTTTTCATACAATTGTTTATTTTTGCTATTTTAAGGTTAGAATACCACCCAATTCATTGAATGGGGATTGGATGATGGAAAAGAATTTGTGTGTGAGTGAATGAATAACAAATGATCCAAACACGAAATTTTAGTTAACCATATTGAAATCTGCAACTTTTAAAAATAAAGTTTGACGTAACTTCTCACATGTATGACGTACTTCCCACTTTTGTTTGAGTTGCGTTTTTAGCCTATTGTGCAGTTAGACAAACCAGTTGCTTCAGTGCATGCAGTTTTAATGATGGAAAGGACTTTGTGAGTGAGTGAATGAATGATGAATGATCGAAATAAGAAATTTAAATAAAGTTTATCAAAATCTGCAACCAATAATCATAAAGTTCGACGTAAATCCCCACATACGTATGAGTAACTCCCCACTTTTCATACATTTGTTTATTTTGGCTATTGTGAGGTTAGACAACCACCCAATTTATTGAATGAGGATTGGATGATGGAAAGGACTTTGTCTGTCAGTGAATAAATGATGAATGATCCAAACATGAAATTTAAATTAACTATATTGAAATATGCAACGTTTGAAAACAAAGTTTGACGTAACTCCCCACATACGTATGACTTACTCCCCACTTTTTTTTTAGTTGCGTTTTTAGCTTATTGTGCAGTTAGACAAACCAGCCGCTTTAGTGCATGCATTTTTAATGATGGAAAGGACTTTGTGAGTGGGTGAATGAATGATCGAAATAGGAAATTTAAATAAAGTTTATCAAAATCTGCAACCAATAATCATAAAGTCTGACGTAACTCCCCACATACGTATGAGTAACTCCCCACTTTTCATACAGTTGTTTATTTTGGCTATTGTGAGGACGAAATCCTTGTCGTCGACGAAGAAAGGTGGCCGCAGTTTTCGCAAACCCACTCCCAACTCCGAATGCAACAGTTTGGATGAATGATAGTGTATGGGAATAGTGTGAGTGACCTCCGGTGTGGACGACGAAATGGTTGTCGGCGAGAACTTCAAGTACGTGGGTCTCTGAATCCGGTTACTCCGGCGATAGGCACTTGCTTTCTCTTTGTTTCACTTCTCCCTTTCTCCCTTTTTCCCTTTCTCCCTTTCTCTCTCTAATTAACTTTTTCCTTTCTGTTTCCAAAGAAACCAACCCCGCACGTGTATTGTCAAAATCTTGTTAAAATATTTTGTTGAAATATCATTTCCATAAAAAATATTTAGTTTTTGTTTCATTGGAAACTTTGTTTTGCTAAAGTAATTTTCTATTTACTAGTTTGATATTTTATTATCTTCAATAATTTTGAAGATAAGTAACACAATTAACTTATCTTCAATTAATAATTTTGACATTGTCAATGCATAAATATCATTTTCACAAAAAGAAAACAATAAATATCAACTAATTTAAAAAATAAAAATAATTAGGACTAATTTGAATACTATTTATAAACTAAAATTTAATATATAAAATAACTTTAATACAAATAAAAATTTATAATTTAATTAAAAATTATTTTTTTAGTGATTAGTAACTGTAAAAATTTATTTATTTAGAGATAATTTCTTTAATGATTGAAAAGGATTTTTTATTATTATTATTAATCTATTTTAGAAACTAATTTTTGATCAATAAAAATATTAAAATTAGAAACTGATGTTTTGGTTTCTAATTATATATTATTAGAGACTTAATTGTTAGTATTTAAATTTAGAGACTAATTTTGTATTAACTAAATTTCATAAAATTATAAATTAAATTTTGTTTGTTTGCTTATATTATAAATTGCAGGCTTATTATAAATTAATTTAGTGACTATATTATATAAAACTAGTTTAGTGACTAAATATATAAAAAAATACCACTAAATTAATCTCTAAATAGGTTATCATTTTAACAAATATTACTACTATTATTATTTTAATATTATTCATAACTTTAAAATATTTTCTAATAATTTTAAACTAATAATTTAAAATATTTTAAACTGATTATGATTTACGGTTAGGTATTTTTTTGAATTTCGGTTTAATTGAGAAAAAAAAAAATCTCAAACTCTTCAACTTGTACTTTGATCCAAAACATTACAAAAGTTTTAGTTTTGATCCTTTTGAATTCTCAAACGTTTCTTCTAATTTGACGCTTTGCAAGCGTTCTTCGTAGACCCTAACACCGTTGATTTAATGTGAAAGCAGAAAAGGGAGCAGAGAAAAGGTGAGTTAGTACTGTATTCACATCGGAAAATGATAATTTAACTTCTTGGATTTATCCTCTTTTTGAAATTATTTTCGTCCAATAAAAGATATTTAGTTTTTGTTTCAAACTTTGTTTTGCTAAAGTAATTTTTTATTTACTAGTTTGATATTTTATTAAGTTTTTTTCATTTTAAAGGTATTTTTTTATTATATCTTTAATTATATAATTCTTTTTTATCAAGTGTATCAAATTGTTTTGAACATATATTTGATCATTATTTTTATTTCTGTTACGAAAAATTGTGTTTAGTCTCTAAACTAAATTATTAATTGTTTCAAGAGCATATATTTGATCATTTTTATTTCTGTTACAAAAAATTGTGTTTAGTCTCTAAACTAAATTATAAATTGTGTTTACATTCACCTGTATATTGAATAAATATCCTTAATTATATATTTTTTTCATTTTTTGCTATTTCTCTCAATCATGTATCAAATGTTTTCGAGAGCATTTATATGATATTTTTACACTTTTTAATATGTTTATTTGTTGTTTGTTTATAATGTAGAATATTGTTTCTGTAATTTTTTTATATAATGATTTTTATTTTTCAAATCATTTTCATAAATGTAATTTTATCATCACAATACTATAAAGACATTTTATTTATTTTAATATAATAATTTAATATTATAATTATTGTTTATTAACATCAATATAGATTAAAGTAGATGAAAGATCTATGTGTTAATTCAAATTATTATTAGTTTAATGGCTTAGTTCCTGAACTAAATTACAAATTGTGTTTGATCCACCTTCATAAAGTACATAGGCTAAATACTTTATAACTTAGGTTAAGGACAAATCATAATTTTTCATAATATTTCGGAGACGAAAACATCCTCAACCCTAGTTTTTTTTTCTTTGAGTGATTTCATCGAAGTAGTGTATTTGATAAGTGTCTAGTTTAATTAATATTGCATATGTTTTTTTATACTTATCATGTATGAATTTGACATATTTCTTCGTAAAACATACCCTTTGGCTTTAAATCATAGAATGAGAAGTACAAATGTAAGAAAATAAGAAAACTAATGTGTTTGTGATATTTTTGTAGACATTTTCAAGGAAATTAGGCATATGGCACTAAGCCCCAAAGTGTGTTGGGCACCAAATGACAGTTTAGTAAAGATTAAAATGTAAGTCTTACCGTTATCAACAACATTGACACTAAGCCTCAAAGAAAAAACCTTCATTGCAAAGAAATCTCAAGCACAAGAATTTGTAGCTAAGCTTGAGAGGAGAAAACCCACTTAGGGAGGAAACATTAAGGGTTGACCAACATTGTTGTTGGAGCTACACGATTAAATACTATGAAACGTAAAGTCTTGTTTTTTTATTTGTATGCTGATTTTCCAGTTTAGTTCTAGGAAATTTTAGACACCATTTGTAATAGACTTTAGGAGAACCATGGGAGAAGGACATTAGTTCGTTATGTTTGTACTTGAAACCATTATTATGAGCAGCTAAACTCTTTCTTATTGGGATTGAATGTAACTTCTCTAAATCTTTGTATTGTTATTTGGTTCAATATATGTTATGTTCTTACTTTACGTGTTGGTGATTTTATTTACATTCATTGTTAGATTAGTTGATCGCTCATCTCATTTCATAAAATTAAATAGAGTGGAAATTTCGTTTAAGTTTAGATGCAAGGAATGTACCTAATGCTTTAGCTGAATATAGAGTCTTGGTCTTAAGGCAAAGAGTAATTCAATTAGGGATGAGGAATCACATTAAGTTTGATAACCTTAGGTTCTAATTGATAGGGATTGGTTTAGAATTACCATAAAGAGTACTTAAAAAAAACACTAAAGTGAACATAACTTATAGAGAGTTAATAATAGTGTAGTAGAAGAAGATTATCCAAGTTCAATTCCAACATTTTTATAAGCATCAACTACTTTAATCATTAAACAAATTGTGTTTTCAAATCTGTCAAATCTTATCACTATTTTATTATAAATTCAAAATAGATCATAAGTTACTATTTTATTCAAACTAAATTTATGTGGAAAGGACCTTGTGCTATAATTGAACAAAGTGCACCTACCAGAAAAATTAGGTATGTATTGGTTCGTCAACAATATTATAATCTAATATTTATTTGTATAAAATAACAGCATTCATTTTAAATATTTGTAACATAAGTGAAATTATTCAATGTTTGCAAAATTAATAAAAGTTTTGGTTGTCATAAAATTTTATTTCTATTTAATTGTTTAATATTTTATATGGTTATTTGACTTTTATCCAATTGTTATTTGGTACTCTAATTTGAGTTTTGTGCAATTATAATTTCTTTATTAATATTTGACATTGAAAAAAGAGAATATATATTTTTTATATTAAATATTTAATAATATTATATTTCTTTTATTTTAACTTAATTTGTATTTTTTTTATTCTCATTATTGTCAACTAGCATTTTCTACATTCTTATGAAAATAAACATCACTCTTCTCTCTCTCTTTTGTTATGTTTTGTTACATTATTTATCTTCGTCCAACCAATAGCCTAAAACACTTTTATAATCTCTTTTTATTACTAATAATAAATGTCATCTTTAATAAATCTTATTTATTTATTATATTTTATTATTTAATATGTTTGTTGAGAGGGACAATTAAATACTCAAGAAGATGATAAAATAGTTCAAACTATAAAAAATTATAAAAAGTATTGATGAGTTTTAAAGGATTTTTTCGGAATGCGGTGGGATTAGTTAATTATAAATCTCTTAATATGTCGAGAAATTTTATTACCAAGCTTGAATTTACTATTGTTTGGTGTTGCTTTGGTTTATTATTTTTCATCTATTTAGTTTTTCTTTTTCCTAGTAGATATTTTTTATATGTTTTTCATCATTTTTAATAAAATCTTCATGTAATGATACTAATGTCTAAAAAAATGAATTAAAATTATAAAAGATAAAGAAAACTATAAGGGTTTACAGAAAATTAAAAATTAATTTTTATTTCAACAATATGTATTAAATAAAAAAATTAATAAATGACTAGTATTTATTGATAATTTAATTAAAAATCATTGATAATTAAAAAGAAAAATTATACTTTGACTCCCATTTTTTGACTTCCATCCTTTATTTCCTAACGTGACTTAATGTGGACCATTAATTCTTTCAAAGGAAGAGATAGTGATACATTAATCAATGACCCACACTAAGTCACATTAGGGAGTAAAGGATGAGAATAAAAAATGGAAGTCATAATATCATTATCCAATTATAAACCTCTAAGGCTAGATCCTCTAAGAAGAAGTTATGAGTCATAGAGGACTTGTTTTATTCAAGTAGACAAACCTATTTTTGTTTTTTTGATTGAATCAATGAGTATCTTTACTTCATCCCTTGCTTTTTGATCTGATAGTTTGAACTTCAAATTATATGATGGGTTTGATAGTACCTCTACAGGTGCAACATTATGGTTTTTTTGGGAGGTTTGACGTAAAATTTGCAATATTGTATGTAGTCTTCTCTGAAATTTATTTCAGTCGTTGTTTATGTTCAAGGTAACCATAGAGGATCTCTCCCTTTCCCATTTTTGATGTCGTCCCTATCTAGATTTCAAACTTTGGTTGATAAGGTTATAAACAAACCTGTTTTTTGAAAAGGGAGAATTTTGAGTATGATGGAAAAAGCACAAACAATGAATTATGTGATTGTCGGTATGTATTCATATGACTTTGAAGTTTATAAATGATCTAATAAGATTCTTTAAGATATTATATGTACTATATAAGTCCAGGGCACTCCTCGGCCTTATGGGGTAAACGATCTTGACGAGCACATGTCGACCCTTTAAGATGATATGTTTCCATCACACACTAACTAATTGAGACAAGACCATTCATTACATTAAACCCAAGGTTAATCACAATTATCCAAAATTATCAGGTAATTAGTGTCTTAGGCCAAAACCCACACAAGTAAGACCCATAAAAAAAATAGTGTAAGTAGTGTGTTTTATGAAGTACATTGATTAAACTAACTTTGGTTAATCACGTAAGAATAATATAATAAATGGATTAGAAACTTTGTTTGGACTTGTGCATGGGATTGTTACTACTATTAACTAATCCAAAGTTTATTGTACTAAATCGAAAGGTGAAGTACATGTCCTAATTCCATTAACGATCCCATGATGACCGCCAAAGGTTTCGATCCTAAGTCTGATGATAAATTGTTGTCATACATTCGAGATATTTAAAGCGCTTTAGATTTTGACTTTTAAGCAATATGGAACTATTGGACGTGATAAAAATAAATATGTAATGGTAAATAGGGTCAAACTTATGTTAGAAAAAGAATGTTGCTACAAATATGAAAATTAAAGAATATAGGATATTTTTGAAAAAAATATTAATTTCGGCTAGGTCAAGACTACAACCGATGCTAATATTAAATAAATTTAATATTAATTTATTATAGTGTTCACTTAGTCCATTTTAACTATTTTAGAATTTATTTATTTAAGAACATTGGTTAAGTGAATGCTAAAGCAAAGACATAGATTAAATGAGTAATGATTCATGGATGCAAAAAGTTGTATAAATACATTAATATATAGTATACATTTATAGATTATGTGATGGGGATAAGAAGAAAGAGATATAAAGAAAAAAAAAAAAGTGTGTAATGGATGTATATAAATTTAAGGTGTCCATGAATAATTTTCCATAATAAACGTAATAGTACTTTATCTAGTGTTTATAATGCTGACACTTAATATTTTTTATGAAATACATGCGTTGCATTAAAGTTCGATTAAGGAAATTAATAAGAAAAAGAATAGTTATTTTTTAAATATATATTTACTGTAACTTAGGGATGATAAAAAAGGCATGTCTAAATTTTAAACTTGGTAGTCTGTTTTAAATGTCCTATTTTTTTAAAATAAAAATAATAATTAAAAATTCAATTTTGTCAAATTTGTTAAAAGAATTAATGCCTAATAAATTATTAATAGAATTATCAACAGATTTAACAATAAAATTATTGACAAATTTTAAGAAAAAATATTGATGAATTTATTGACAAATTCTTAAAAAATTGATTTATTAACAAATTTATAAATAAATTTTAAAAAATTTCAATTAATAACGGACATATTGAAAAAAAAAATAAAATTCATTACCAATAGATTTAAAAAATTTAACTAACAACAAATTTACAACGTATTTTACCACGACAAAATTAAAGTCGAAAGTAAAAATTTTAGTTTCCATTTTCTGTCCATAATACACATTATAAATCATCTATGAATTGTATCAAAAGATTTTAGCACCAAATCTTTTCGTTGATAGTAAAAGTTATAATTTAACAACGAATATTATAGATGAATTTTATTGATAAATTGATGGTGAAAATATTTACAAATAATTAAAATTTTAAAAGTTATTGATAAATTTGTCATTAAATCCTATTTTAGATGCTGATTTTTTTTTTCTCTATCGAAAAATTCTTAGTTATAATTTAGCTTTTTATTAGTAGTGTTATACACCTTTTCAATTTACCAACGCGTCAAAATATCCCTAGTATGAAAAAACGAAGAAATATAGTCATGATAAATTAGTAAAATTTATAATGTAAAGTTACCTTAATAAACTCTCTCCACATTTACATTTTAGTTTGAAAATACTCATGAATAGCCTTGTAATAATTATAGTTGAGACCCTTAAATTGTGAGCTATTTGCAAAGTCAATTACGTTCAACTATAAAAATAAACAACATTTTTTATGAAACCTCTGTTATGCAAGTTGATATTTTAGGATAAGACATGATTGGTGGATAATTTTGTATAGGTCATGTGTGTTTCAGCACACATTTTTCTATTCTAACATGTGAAATGTGAAGGCTATTTGATGGGCCAAATAGTTTGATGAGGTCCTAGCTTTATGCACATGATAATAATGATGTATGTTTTGTTTTTTTATGGAAGAGTTAAAATTAAAGGATCATATGTACATATTATTTTTATAGATATTATTTTTATATGAAATAATATGAATGTGTAAAAAAAAATGACAAATGAATAATAATTAATTTTTGTTTAACTAGTTTACTAACTCATTGAGTTTAGATAGCCCACATATATATGACGACATACATACATAAAATCAGTTTTAAATCCAAATCTCTATTAGGAGTCCTTTGCATTATTAAAGTGAAATAAGTTTCACGTGACTCTGAATTTTGTGATGCAACCTTTGACACATACATTGAGATTCACATATCAAGTTTTAATTTTGATCATTCGCAGTAGTCCTTTTCAATAGAAGCAACCATTGCATGCACGTTTTGGCCACTAGCCTTACACCTGTTTTAATATTTGTGGAGATTCTTAATTTTATGAGTAAATATTATTTATAGATGAATATATATATATATATATATATATATTATATTTATTTTAGTTTACTTTATTCTTTTTTATCTATAAATATAATTTACATGATAAAAATACACAACAAACACAGTAATTTACTTTATTATTTTAGTTTTTTAGATTTTCAAAAATACACAACAAACACAGTAATATTATTTAGTAATTTACACAACAACAAACACAATTAATTTGACTATTGTTGTATTTTGAAAGAGAAGTGCATACAATATTTTGTGTGTCTCAGTCCATACTTTTTATAATTATTTTTTTTATTTATGACTTTATCCTATATTTTTATTTTTTGTTATAAGAATTATTTGATTTGATTAATCTTATTTTATCCAAATTATTATTATTATTATTTTTTTAACATTCTTAGAGATATTTTTTTCTTGTTCTTCGTTATTTCTATTGAAAAAGTTAAAGATAATATTATATAATATTTTAATATGGATATGATTAAGTAATTCTTGAGTAAGACTATAAAATTTACGGGAGATTTTTTGACAACAACAAATGAAATTTTGGCTCACAAAATTTTTTTATATTGGCAACAGCATAGGAAAACTGCCGTGGAATTATGGATTTGCGAAAAAAAGTTTATCTAAATATTCTTGTAAAAAAATTAATTGAATTTCAAATTATTGATAATAAACCTATTTTTGATCATATTCATGAGTTTAAAATTATTGTTTATGACATGAAATTAAAAGGAATCGTTTCTCAGCAAGAATATATGTACAAAAGATAATAGAAGATAATAGGGTATCTCAACCCATATACAAAATATGTTGGCATGAATATTACAATTAAACCAAACAATGTGCATATATGTCGATAAATAAAAAATCCTTATCAAACCCCTATATAACCTAGAAATTTTTATATCAGACAATTTTGAGCTCACTTGTTGATGGACTAGTGAGTTTGTATTATAATTTGTGGCTGAGTACTTATGCTTGTCTAAGTTAATGCATAAGCAGCAAATCTTGTTTGATTCCTGACTCCCATTGCTATGCTGAGTATGATTGTAGGTAATTTAGCAACAAGATTTTCCAACTTCCATTAGTCCCCAAGTTGTTAGACTTGGTTTGTATAAGTGTTGATTGTTATACATCCTTGTACTTGAATAATTGCATGACTAAACAACAAGTATTTGCAATATAATATACGTGTTTCTGGCATTATGACCAACAACTTACATTTCATTGTTTCTTTTATTTCATATATCCTACATCAAAATGTTTGGTTCTTTATCCTTACCAACCAAATGATTATCTATTAATTCTCCTTTTGTTTTTTAGTCGCCTCAAATCACAAAGTTTTAAACACTCAATAGGACATTGGTTTCAATCTGAAAATGAAAATGTCATGTTTTGTATTTTATACTTCATCCATTACCAACCATTCAACGACAGCAGATAGAGGATCATCTACCTTGTTAGTATTACAATCAGAAGAAGTTTGATGGAAGGATAAAGATCTACGATCCATGTATTGCATACGTTATATTGTATCCAAGAAATGCAAAGTTGAAGAGACAATTAATTAGCATGGGTATTCAAATTTTTTAACTTAAATTACATATTATTACTCCAACCTAAAACATTCATGTTACTTCATTGAATATGTTATTTTAGGTTATGAAATGAAACAACTAATTCTTTAAGATAAGTTATCAGTTACGAAGTCAGACTTTCCATGAGCGCAAGAATATACCAAATGCCACTAGAAAAATGGAGTTAAACATTTGATAGAGGCAAGAAGTATAAACACATAACAACCAACCTTGTCAAATGTATAAATTTTTTTTAAACGGATCATGTTCATTACAATTTATGTTCTTGTCAACAAGATATTTGAAAGAACAAATTCTTGTTTTGTTGAAAGAGGAACGAAGACATAATGCATGCTACGAGTTATACCTTAAAGATATATGACAACCTTACTCCAAAAAAAATGAAGAAAGATTGACCATCTATCATATCCAACGATATGATCAACAAAATTCTATGTTTGATGTCCATAAGATAACGACTCCTCAACTACGTGGGTAACCAATGTCATACTTAGTTAAGTTAAAGGACAAGTAATGATTGTGGGGAGCTTTAAGCTATGAAACTACTTTGTCCTCTTGTTATTATCATTTGTTTCTCATGCCACTTACAATACATTTGTTAATCATGTGTACAATCTAAGGAACATTTACGAGACTTTTGATTTACTTATATGGGTTCCAACTTTATTCCTGACCCTCAACTATCGTAAGTAGTGAAAATAAGCAAACTATTAGTCATAACAAAATGGATCAATCAAGTCAAATTAAGTAAAAAAAAGTGTTGTTATTATCGTAACAAATGTCATAATCGGATAACTTGTCTACACAGGCAATAATATATCATTGTTATATTATTTATTTCCCTAATTTCTTTTACTACGAAAATATACAATTTATTTTAGTCTTATTTCATTAAATTTTCCAATTATTCATTCAATTTACATAAATACCTTTACATTATTCAAATTTTTTAACTAAAATCTTAAAAAAAAAGAATTACAACTACATAATAAGGTATTTATTAAAAATATTTAATTAAATAAAATTTAAAATATTACATCATTTAAAAAAAACTACAAATAGTACCACACACTAGTACAAAATTGCCTTTTTATACCTATATATATTATATCTGTTCAAATCCATCAAATATAGAAGGAGGGGGCAATCATAATTTTGTAAATAATATAAATTCTTTTATACCTATCGAGCCTAAAATAGATATAGAAAGTGATTTAGTAGTATTTTTGTATTATTGGAAAATAATTTCTATTCATGTTCTATCATATAATAGGTATAAAATATTGAATCTTTTCTCCGAATCTTCGCGCTTCACACTGCATTCGCTTCTCCAGACTCTGTGTCCTTTTTTTTCCTTCTCTATTTACTCGCCACATTGGGGTCTCATCGTGTGTTCGTACGTTGCCGCTGAGTTCTCGTCGCATTTATCGTTCGTCGTTCTCCGTTCACCATTCACCGTTTTGTCGTTGTCTCCTCCATTCTCCTTTCTTTCACCATTTGCGTTCGCTCCTTCATTGGAGTTGTTCTCTTCTGTTCACGTTCGTGTTTTGCTCCTCCAAAATTTCTCCCAAATTCTGACCACAACAGTTCGTGACTACTCATTTTTTTGTGTTTTGTTCATCAATCATCATTGTCGATTTGGTAGAGGAGGGAGTGGAAGTTGTCAACGAAGGATTCCGGCGAGGAAGATTCGATGTAGACTTAATTTATAACATTGGATTTATGTAAGTTTATTTTTGTTTTTTCTGAGATTGATGCATTCATGGCTTCAATTTGTTAACTATCTCTGTATGTTTTGTGGCATTCTTTGTTTAGGTTTGATAATTTTCTTCACTATTTGTGGTTAAATCGTCTTGAATCTTTTGTGGAAAACAATTTTTTAGTTATGGTTATTAAAATGTTATTTTTAGAGGATTAGAAAATGCTATCAGGACAATGCATATTGAAGGTATAGCATTGAAATTTAGTGTGTCCGTGCTGAATGTTGTTTATTTAAGCTCTCTCTGTGCTATTTAAGTAATTTGGGTTTAAAAACTTATTTATTATTTTGTGACATGTTGATTAAGTGATGGAATCAACTAATTTTTTGTTTACTGGTCATTATTCTTGTGATATTTTACCATACATTATTTTTTTCCATTCTAAAAAGCATCTTGTGTATGAATTTATGTACTTCTCAGTTAGATTCCTCTTAAAGCTTCATCACAGTTATAAATTTGACTTTGTGATAGAATAAGATGTATACTCTTTACTCTTTTAGTTTTTTTTATTGTTTCTATATGCATTGGTGTTTCATGAATCATGATGCATGAGAGTTCATGATTTGCTAGCTTTTGTTTGTTATGGATTGTGATGGTGCATGTGGTGGGTTCGTGGGGTGAGAATCTTGGATGTGGAAATTGGGTGGCACGGAGTTCAAATTCTCTTTTTGGCAGAGTGGTTGTAATATGAGGCAGGCAAGTATTTTGAACATGGTAGAGCTGCTTGAGAAGCAATTGGCTTCAGAGTAGTCGAAGATGACTAGAAGAAGCTTTCACCCTTGCTCGTGCCTTCGGCCACTATCTTACTTTGATGGGCATAGCTGAGACCCTTCATAAGTAATTCGGTCACAACTTAATAGTTTTTTTACTCTCATTACTTGATGATTAGTTTGTTCTTGCTTTTAATGATAATATCATTGTAAAATCTGAACAATTATATTTTATTACAATAGTTAGAGAGTAGTAATAATCAGGGTAGTCTCTTACATAATTTGTACTTTTGTAAGGTTCGTAAAGGAGGGAACATGACACAAACTACAAAATCTTGCGATGATATATTTAATTAGTTGGTGTAGGGTGGACTTTCCCCAAAACAACCTTACGACACAATCTGCAAGCAGGTTACTGTTTTGTTCTTTACTAGCAAAGATGAAACTGAAATCAAGTAGCCTTCTACGAGAAGTATAAAGTTTTTAGCCTAACTTCTATGAGAAATTTTCATCCAAACTTCTGCTACAGTTCATTGAATTTTTATGGAAATTATTGAATGCATCATGCATACCAAGATTAGTAATTTTGAACCTTTCTTTATTTTCTTTTAGTATAATTATCTTTTGTTATTTATTTGGAGTGTAATGTTTACATTGATGGTCTTTAAATCAGTAATATAGTTCCACCTTCTCTTCCTTCTAAAAGTTTAATTTGATTTTTGTTGCTATAGGCGGTTGAAATTGTTCTCACGGCTCATCCCACACAGATCACCGTCGAACCTCACAATTCAAACACATTAGAATTGCTATGAGTTTCTTTGACCTTGTTGGGCCATAGAAAATATTTTCACTCTAGAAAGCTGTTTTACTGTGTTTAAATGGTAGATAATCTTTAATTATGAAATGGTGTGTGCAATTTTTTTGTTTCTACAAATACATTTTGTTATTCTCATAGGTCACAAATGGTTCAAATTTAGCTTCAGATTTTGGACCATAAGTCTTTGTAAATTGAAGAAACTGGCAGAGAAAAAGATGCGCAAATGCTACCCCTTCATTAATATGAAACCAAAAAATCTCTGCAAAGTCCTAATGACTTAGTAAATTCTCCATAAACAAGTGTCACTTTAGAGAAAAATGATAGAAGAAAAGGCACAGGAGTGTAGATAAGTCTATCTTTTTGCTTGTCTTTAGAGTATTACAGGTTCTATAATGAGGTGAAGTATGGATGCTATATTTGTTTCTAGACATGAGTTTTTATTTCCTTTACTATTTTGAATGTTGTTTAATCCTGGTGACCATTATCAATGGAACTCTCGTTCATCAATGAGGTTCTATAATGTTGTTTCTATTATTTGCTTTCATTTTTCATGTTTATGTTTTCTTATAATATCTATATATTTAGTATGCTAAGGACATAACTTTTGACATGTAATTTAAATTTATTTGTTGAGGTACATTCATATGTTGGACACACACACATAACATACTCAATCAAAAAGTTAGTTTTTAAATTTTTTAGTTTTTCTTTTTCTTTTTCACCTTCATCATGGTTGGGACATGACCATTTAGAATTTATTAAATAAATGGATACCACACAGTCGTCAGTCAGTTTTTTTAACTCTTAAGCAAATTTTAATAATAGAAAAGGAAATAAGATGTGTGCTTTTGTCATATACATTAATTCATTTGCTCTGACCTTTTCATTTCATTTTAGTACATACATATGTATGACATTTATGAAGATATTATCAATATTAAAATTTATATGTATTTATGATGTTATGAGTTTAAATTATTGGCCTACTCCTTTGATGTTCATGAGAGAAATTTTCATATTTTCACTCTAGTGTCAAAAATAACCAAGTATTTTCCCAAATAGTTATCTTTTTGTTTACTTATCTACAAGATCGAATTAGTCCTCTTTCACAAGGTTTACTAAGGAACTCTTCCCTATGGGGAGTTGGTTGATATCAAACGGGCTACAAAAGAATCCATGGAGGATGTTGTTAGGTTTCTTTTACGAGTTTATAAAATATGATATTATATATTTTGAGTTTTTATGATAATCTTAGATGTATAATCATTTGGTTTGGAGTTGTATTGTATTTCATATAAATATTACATTGTATTTCATATAAATATCAGATTGAATGAAATCTGTTGTGTGGATGTTTTGAGTAATTATATACAAGGTTTGTATGTGATATAAAGCATAAACGAAACTTTTATAAAAATATAAAAAATCATTTTTTATACCAGTTAAGATCACAATCGGTATAAATGTTTGAACTTTTTTATAATGGTTGTAATTATAACCAGTATAGTAAGTCACTTGTTATTACAAAATATTCCCATCCTAGGCGGACCTTTTATATCGGTTTTAGAAATGGTATAAAATTGTGAATTTTTTACACTTGTCATGGAAGTGGTATAGAAAGTTGAAACATTCTATAATGTTCGTATCTATACCGATTCCAGAAATGGTATAAAAATCCTTTTTTAACCGGTATAAAAAGGCTTTATTGCACTAGTGACATGGCAACTTCAGAAGAAATAAAAAAAAATTGAAAACGTGAAGTATTCTAAACCAAACAAAAAAAATAGTTCTACTATATTGAAGTGTAGTGCCTATCACAATTTCAAATGCCACAAAATTAACCTTCTTAATAAAGTAAAGTTGTTCTTCCAAATAAGGAAGATTCCACCTGCTTTGAAAAACATGTAACAAGAGTAAGTATTACTTTTTTTCAATCCTAACATATGTATCTACTTAGTTATAAAAACAAACATATGTTTTATGTTTCCAAAATTTCATTAGAATTGTGGGTAAGCCTAAAGGCCAACAACTTAAAGTATTATATCCAAAGGTTAGGACTCATTCAGTTTAAAGTTATTAATTTTTGTATGTCAACTTATGACTTTGATATGTGTTTATTTTATTTGTAATGTTTAGTGTAACAAGCAAGAAGATTCATAGGAATGTGGATATTATGCCATATCTTGGATAAGAACAATCATTTGAGCTACAATTAAAGATGAATGGATAGAGTTAATAATATATAAAACTCCAGAATTGTGATGAAATTATTATGAAACTGTTATGGGAATTTGTTGATTTTCAAGTGTGGGAATGTTGTAAAAACAGCCAAGTTTTTTTTTAAAAAAACATAGCAGTTTAACATCTAGTGGTGCTCTGACAGATGTTATTTAACGTCTGAGTTTACCATGGCCAACATTATTTAACGTTTATCAGAGCCCAACAGAAGTCAAATTGCTCTGTTTTTTGGCTCCATTCAGCGCAAAAATTGACGTCTGTTGCTTATGGCCCCAACGTTGGATAATGTCGGACCCCTATTGCCCCGACGTTAAGTGACATCTGCTCTGTTTTCCGACGTTATTTTGACGTAACCCAGTCCGACGTCGATGTTTGGGCAAACGTCAAAGGTAAAAAATATTGGACGTTAAAAGACTTTTTTGTGTTAGTGAATGTTGAATGTTAATGTTGTTAATGTTTATGTGACACTCTGAACTCTCTAATGTATAAGTTTCTAAAAGTTGTGTTTTCTCCTTTATGTTTATGCATGCAAATTATGATGAAGAAAACAAATTATGTAATGTTATTGTTTTGGAAAAAATGATATTATGTTTGAACTCAATATGAACTTCTCGTTTTAAGGTCATATTAAGGAGAAATGAATGATACAATAATACATGGAAGAGATCATATTGACTGAATGATGTGTGATCGTCATGACTCTTATTATTTATGTATCTTTAATTATGAATTATGATAGAACCAATTTATGTAAGGTCCTTTAATGCACATTATGTTTATGTATTAAATCACATAATGTTATGATATCGTATGAGTCAAGTGGTAGAATGTTAGAATTAATTAGCCAATTAATTTATGTGACTCATTTGAAATATTATGATGGGTCCAATTGTGATTTAATAAATTTTAAGGACCTATTGGTTATTATTGATTATTATGAGAAGTGATAATAAAATAAAATAAAAAATAAAATAAAAATCAACTTGATTGACGTTGGTTTATAAAAATGATTGTGGTTTTGTCTTTGACCATAAGATTATTTTCACAATAACGCATCAAGAACGTGTGAGAAGAGAAAAGAAAGGTAAAGAGATAGATTGAGAAACAATGGTTGGAGAGCACACAAATTACAATTGAAGAACCCATGATGATATCTTATGGATCAAGATTAATGTTCTATTATGTTTTATTGTGTGAGAATCTTAAATCTTAAAGATCCTTAAAAAACACCTTCTAGGAAAAGTAGAACAAAAAGAATTGAGAACATAACCTTCTCGAAGCCCTCTGCTATAGCGAGTGAGAGAGTGTTGGTTGTATGATCAGAAAACGTGACAAGTGGTGGTAGTCCAAGCTCAGCGAGTGTTGGCTAGGAAGCTTTGAGAACAAAAAAGAAAGGAGTGAGAAAATGAAAGATGAAGCACAAGAGTAATATGCGAAATGGGATCTAAGGCAAGCACCTTGAAAAGGGGAATATGGTACATATTAAATCGGCTGCACATATAACTGATATGAAATTATATTCAAAAATTTCAAATTTGCCACCACGTTTTATTTGACATCAGTTTTATGTTTTATTTAACATTAGTTTTGTCTCAATCGATCTAAAATGTGATTGTAAAAATTAGTATTTATCACTAGTGTGTATATGTTACGGCGTAAAAATGTGTTAGAGATCTCACATAGATTAAAATAAAGTCAAATTACAATATATAACAAAGTGCAAACAATATATTACAAACTGATTTTATAAGATTAATTTAGATTTATTGTTTACTCATTAACGATAAAAAACTCAAATGCACTAATGTCGCCTTTGTTAGCATGACTTCATATGAGACAAAAAAAAAAAAATTCAAACAACCAAATTCATGCTAATGACCACTTCTTTTTAAATTCATCACCCTCCACACGTAATACAAGAAATTCTTAATTACTAGTGGAAAAAAATCTATCAGTAAATTAGGATTTGAATTACCAACAAGAACATATATGTTAGTAGATATCTATTACCGACAAAAACATATATGTTAGTAGATATCTATTAGTAAATTATATCACTAAGATTCGTCAGTAATCTATAATTGTTATTGTAGAAAGATTTTTTCATGGATAAATTTCATCGATGAATCGGTGCTAATTTTTCTTATTTTAACTTTGAACATTTCATGGTAAATTTCGTATGTATTCTATAATTTTGATTAGTGACAAATTTTTTCGTTAATAAATTTATTGGTAAAATGGGAATCAAATTTTCCACAAATCTAATAAAATATTTTAATTAGTTAATTAGACATGTGTAAGAAAAATAACAAGAAGTAGTAGAAAAGAAGGAAGAAGAACTAAATCATGATATTTATCAATAGATTTTAGCAAAGGCATTACTGATGAATAATGATCAAATAATTTGTTCATTGATAATTATCGATAAAATATTTTATCTATCAATATAATTTATAGACGGACATTTAGTAGACGATTTTATTGTCATGAATAATCCATTAATAATTTTAATTTATTGAAAATATTTTGGTATTATCGATTGATTTTAAGGGTCACTAATAACAATATTTATTGTAGTAAAAACTTATTAATTCTTGTAATCTTTTCAAAATCTACCCATTTTCATAAAATGCCGTGAAATCTGCATCATTTTATTAAATAAGCCATCAATGGGTTAGAGATTCTTTACTAATTAATAAAAATCGAGGATATTTAATAAGGACACTAAACTAATTTTACTAAATTCACATAAATGGTTGACCTTCAATATCAAATGGCTAAACGGAAACCCTTTCAAATTAACAATGTTTCACAATTCACTAGCTTTGACGAACCAACCACCTAACATAAGTTTCGTTACAACAACTAAATGGCTGGTTAAACAAAGACGTACATAACAGTAAATTAACAGCATAATTAACAACAACATATCAACGATTATTGCATAAGGTAGTCCCAAGTCAAGGGCTTAAACACATGAGCAGCTTCAGTCTCTATGATGTCCAGGTGCTTCTCTGCAAGGTGCATGTAAACAACCCAATCACCATTCCCCAGAGGACTTGGCATTGGCATAACATAACCAGCTTCACCACCCCAAGGAAAATGGTACGATGCAAACACCGCTTTCCCCCACCCAAAATCCACCTTCTCCACCGGAAACCTCTGACCGGACGACACCACAAACGCCGGTCCCTCGTCGGCACGGTTACAGTAAATTCTGGACACTCCAGGAATCGGCCTCTTAGCCTCCACCCAATCAATGAGTCCTAAGAAGTGCTCCTCCGTGGCCGCCGCCGCCAAAAACTCGTGAACAGCCTCCACCACATACCCTAACGGCTCCTTCACCAACTCCTCCACCAGTTTCCCTCCAAAGGGTATGGAAAGCACGTTCCCAAAGTAACACTCCATCATTGCTTCGCTCTCTTTGTCACCATTGCCCAGTCTCTTCCTTCCATCAACCACAATGCCCATTTTGGCAGTAACCCTTTTACTATTTGTGTCTCGTGAAGCTGCACGTGCAACCATCTTCCATAAGAATGCGGAGAAACACTCCAGCTTCGTGCGCGTGGCGGCGAGGGACTGCATGTGCTGAAGCTGCTCCGCCGTGACGTAGTATATGCGGCTGAGGAGAGTGGTGCCGGCGGTGGTGGGAGGGGGAGGGAGGTGGGAGATGGAAGTGTACATTTGGTGCAGAGAAGGGTGGATGGAACCTGGACGGCGTGGGCTGAGGAGGGAGCGGCGGAAACATGGGTGGCAGGAAGTGGCGGCGAGAATGGTAGTGGTGGGGTTGGCCATGGCAGCCCATGAAACAAGAAACATGTTTGTTGAATATGCATCTGCTATGCGATGATCAAATGTGCATGCTACTATTATTCCTCCACATTTCAGTGCTGTTGTCTGAAATGGAACAAATTAATTATGCAACTTAATAAAAAATTAAAAATATTTTTATTATCTCAATTTAGTTATAAAATTAAAATTTGTCTTCATTTTAAATTTTTATACATTTTAATCTCAAACTCTAAAAACGAGAGAATGAATATAGTCCGTCAACTTTTTTAAGTTTACTAAATAGTGTTTAAAAAGAATATTTAAGTTGGAACTTTCAAAATAATATAAATAAATTAAAAACCTATTTAACATATAAAAATATAAACATAGGTTAAAAATATTATATTTATACATTTTTAAATTTTAAAACTAAATTATATTGAAATTTGGAAACTAAACTGGGACATAATATCAAAGTTTGAGACTTGAGACGTACAAATTTTAATTTTGTCGTAAAAATTTAAATACTAAATACTTAAAATAATATTATTTTAACACCCATCAAATTATAAACATTCACTTCACATCCTAAGTAATAATATTCTAACTATGCTTAGCTTTATTTTTTAAATTAAAATTTGATTAAAAAGTGGGTTGTAAAGTGGGAGTAAATTTTTTAAGAATATAAAAATACTATTTTAAAAAAAAATCATACATCAATTCTTCAAATTCAAAATGCTATTATATATATATATATATATATATATATATATATATATATATATATATATATATATATATATTTTGCAGGTGACATATTTCAATAAGTGCAATTAAAATCGATTTGAATTCAGTTCTAATTTTATTATTCTTTCAAAAGAATAAAAATATCAAGTTATCAAAATTTAAAGTAAAATAATCACGATCTGTGTTTGAAAAAAGATTGTTACCGTACATTTGATATGATTTTTCGGTTAAGTTGGATAAGTTTTTGGTTTCTGGGTGTGGATGGATTTGACTTTGAAGTCACAGAAAAAGATTCAACACCTAATAGTGTTATTTTCACATCCGACTAGAGTGGTGGGGGAGAAAAAGATGAAAAGAAAATAAAAATTATGACAGCGACATGCTTAAAATAAATTAAAAAGTATTATATACGTACTTTTGTTTCCGTTATATGCGGGGATTAATGCGACAACAACTACCACTAAGCTGCTAACTACTTCATTTGAGTGTGTTAAAAGCTTGTAGGATTAATCAAACACTAATTGTGTTCCAAACCAACATTCTAATATTAATTGTGCTTCAAACCTGTTCCAACACCATTAACAAGTTAGTTCCAACTCCAAACCTACTAAATTTCTTAGCATCCCTCCCACTTATAGGATTGGATTTGATTATTTTAAGAAAACATTATTATGAGGTATAGAAAATATTATATTGTGAATAAGTAGAAACACTTACTTACCAAGTCATACAATTTTTTTTTTGTCTGGAGAAGTTAATTGTTGAAAACAATGCTCATTTACAAAAAGGAGCAAAGTTATAGTCTGATTAAATATAAATAAGTTACTTTGTAAGTTATGATATTTCGAAACCACAATTTAAACTTATTAGCATAATTATTACTAATTAAACTTAATCAACTGTTGTTTATTAGTCCTAGTAAATGATTTTCCTTTTTGTTTTTTGAGTATTTCTGGAACGGTTCCTCTTACAAATGTCTTTAATAAATTTCTGTTGATTTTTTAGTGCAGTAATTAAGCTGGAATCTCTTAAGTCACTACATGTTGTGACTTTTTGATGCACTAATTAAGCTGGAATCTTTTAAGTCACTGTATGTTGTGATTTCCCTAAAGTTAGTTAGGTATATATTGAAGAGGGACTTGACTTTGGCCTCAGACACAAATATCCAATATTTATTGATATTGATTTCTTCCTTGAATAAAACTAAAGCTATGTATGGAATGCGTAAAAAATAAAAGAAGAAATACTAAGAAAATAAATGAAAATATAATAAAGAATGCGATGTAAAAGAAAAAAGATGGATAAGAAATTCTAGAAAAAATAGAAAAAATTCAAAATCTAAACAATACTCCGTTTCATCACGAGCATAATAAAACTCATCATAATCACAAGTTCTGTACTTTTTTATCATATTAATAATTTGCATGTGTATAAAATTTAAGCTATGATCCATATACATTACATTATATATATGTACCCACAATATTACAAAACATTTCGTTAAAACTCTATATTTTTATCCTTCTATATTCTCGTTACTTCGTATCACTCTTTGCATTGAAAAAAAAAAAAAAAAAAAGGTGAACACCAATTCTAAGACACCTAATTAAATTTCACAAAAAAGAGAAATATAAACATGATAAGTGATATAATATAATAGAAAAATACAAAATAATGAATATTAATAAGATGCTTAAAAGCATCAGATTTTCATAACATTAACATTATTATTGATCACTTAAATAATATTTCTTCTATTTCTTCATCATTCTCGAACTGTATATAAGATTTGGAATGCATACAAAACATTTCTCTTAGATATAAAGTTCAACTTGGACCAATGTTTGTTCTTTTCAAACATTTTAACAAAAGGAAGTATAACATAAACTAAGTTTTTACATTAAACAAAAGTAAATGGATATGTAGACATCTAAGAACCTTTTAGTATCAGATAAAGAAACACCATAAACTATTTATATCATAAACGTCATATGATTACATATAAATGGAAATTAAAGTATAAATCCAAGTCTCCTATATGTAATAGATATAAGAAAATTGAGTTAATATTAAAGAAAAAATTCATATCCATTTTAAGATTTTAGATAAATATCACTCTTTTGTATAAATTGAACTCATGTTTTATAGATATTATATTTTTTTATGAATAATTTTTAAAAAAACATCAATATATATATATATATATATATATATTAAATATAGGTAGTACCTGGACAACAAGCACACCATTTTTCTTCTTTGGAACAAACTTGCCTTCAATAGATTGATCTGGGTTGTAAAAGTTGAGGTTCTTGAGTTCAATGTCTGCTTCAGCTTCAAGAAAATCAACACCACGATTGTTACAGAGAACTTCAGGTTCACCCATATTGTTGAGCACCACTTCACCTGCTAACACATAATAAGAGATTAGGGTTTGTGCCAAGGCCTTTTTCAAAGACCCCACCATGGTTCCAAAAATCATTTTGTTGGTGGCACAATCTTCCATGGTTGTGGATGTGAGAATAGGGTTGTTGTAGCAAAAGAAAATTCCCACATCCACCGGAGGTAAAAGCAGGTCAAGGTTGGAGAGTGGAAGCCAATGTTCTTGCATTGGTAACAGTGCAGCCACCACCTCTTCATTGGTGACATGAACAGAAAAATCTCCATTTTCAGCACACATTTTTTTGGATAAGAATTGTATAATCTAGGACAAGATGTGATCTGTGTTATAGTTATATTTGTCTTGTGTATTATTTATAATGCTGGTTGGATGGTACAAGACTTACACGTGTCTTTGATTGGAGTCAATGTTGGTTCATCTAGTCCATTTTTTTTTTTATTTTAATGAAAAAATAATAATATCTAGATGTACTTGTGGTGAACAAATCCTCCAAAACTCTTTTATAATGGGGTAACTTTATATCAATCATTATAATGGGGGTGACTTTAATTATATCAATCATTGTACAAAAGATTCCCTTAATATTTTACTTAGAGATCTTATAAGATAATACGGTCAAACAAAAATAGTTTCAATGTAGTTTTCATTAAACTATTTTGCCCTTCTCGAGATTTACTCTTTGTAATAGCATGTCATATAAATAAAAACCTTAATTTTGTGAAATATGCTATTTCCATGGAAAACACTCGAACTAGAATGCCCACGAAAATACCGAATTAAAGACTAGTCAATTGATTTGAGCACATTATGTAAATGGATCAAAGCACTCTGAGTGTTCTAATCTTTTATATTTATTCTTTACTGAAAAAAATAAATAGAAGTCAATTAATTTGAAAATTCTTCCTAAATTCTTTTGATTAGTTTGTATCGGTCCTTACTCATTTGAGTAATGTTTCAAATAAAATGTTTTTCTTTTATAATTTATTGTAGTTCTCTAACCTTTGATTATAATCACTTAAATATTTAAATTTGTGCAGGTACCTTCCTGTCATCATGAATAATATCAATGTTTTTACTTCCAAAAATCATCCTACCAATAAAAAATAAAATTAACATAATATAAGATAAAAACTTCAAAATTGAAGAAAAATCATGATTGTTGTCCGAAGACAACATAATAATTCATGACTTATTGACCTTAAGTATACTTACATTCTCCAAATTTATTCGATCTAATTAGATCCATAGAAACTGATCGCATACTTGTTTTTCTATTAGGTATAATGGTTTCGGACGTGTTAGAAAATTTTTCTTGGAACTAGTTTATAGTAGGGATATAACTTTTTTACAGCTTAAAATCACAATTTGATGTAATTTGATTTATTTGTTCTCTCACAGTGGAACAATGTGCAACTTGAAACAATGTTCCTCTAGCCATTTATGTAGATGCCGTTGAAAATTGAACTTGTGATATCTAATTGAATCAAGCGATTACAAATAGACAAAAATTATAGTCAGGTGCAAAAATGTCACGGATTGACGCAAACAACAAATACAACAAAAATTGTTAAGATCCAAATGCTTTAACCCCACAAAAGTAGAGGAATAATAGACAATCCTTACGTTAAGAATTTTAGTGATAATAGCTACAAATTGAAATGTTTATTTCTTATTTTGATATCATATAAAATGTTTTCACTTGTTTATACTCTCTCGTATATTAATTAAATTTTTAACAGGTAATTACGCTTAAAATGGAATCTTCTATATTTGAACAAAACCAAACTATATAATGATTATTCCCTAGTTAATAAAGAAAACATCGTAACTTGATTAGTCTTATTTCTACTTAGAAATTAACTCTAAATGGTAATTACATTACTTTGTTTGATCAGCCGTTAAAAATAAGCGCAACTTTTTGTAATTACATTAATTAAATTTGAATATAAACATTGACAAATGGCTTTGTTTATGAAAAATATATATTTGAAACAATAAGAGTGTTTATCAAATGATCCTAAAATGAGAAAAAACCATATATTATTTGTGATAATTATGTTAGCCTTTATTTATGTTTTATAAGCATAGAATAAAAGGAAACACAACCTTGCATATGCAGATACAACAAACACTAAGAAATTTTTTGAAAATGATCAATTTTGACAAAAAAATAATTAGTTACTATAGTGATTGTTTCTGCAGAGAACAAATAAGAGGTTAGGCACAAGCGTCACCTTACCATGTAGTCCGCTATCTCTTCAGTTGGCCTCTTCCCGGTCGATACATGTCAACTTGAACCCAGGAGGGGTTACCTGCAGAAGAA
>Ga0214543_1001441_pt1 | contig 45820 bp, 17 predicted proteins | sample CNSS2metaG_FD_160094 | JGI IMG/M metagenome (GOLD analysis project Ga0214543, IMG submission 160094) | Root nodule microbial communities from cowpea collected in UCLA plant growth center, Los Angeles, California, USA - CNSS2 | ecosystem: Host-associated > Plants > Roots > Nodule | place: USA...
TATATCAGAGATATATATATATATATATATATATATATATATACCAATAAAAGAAATTAAAGTTTCAAATATCGATATCTATAGAACAAAATTAAACATCGGATGTCGACTTTCGTACATGAAAAATATTATACCGAATGTTATCCGATATATGGGGAAAAAATTTAAAAAAAATATCGGATATCGACTTCCGTAAAACTTGGGAGTAGTTCAGTTAGAAAGAGAAAAAAAGGAGTTATTTTAACTGAGGGTTAAAATAGGAATTTAAAAAAAAATTGGAGGTACAGAAGAAGTGTTTGAAGGTGCATGGAGAAGCCCCCATCACCAAAATACACACAAAACTAAATGCAATCCAACAAACAGAAAAATAATCCATTTTTATTTATTTTATTAAGGATATAAAAAGGAATTTCAAACACTATCGGGTGTATGAAGCAATGCCTAACCGTCTAATGTGTCGATTGTCTTATAAAGGATGACTGAAATATCTATGTCTACAGATAAAATTCGTGACGGATAGTTAATATCTGTTGGTATTTATTATTTACGAATAGCGTATAACGGGTATTTATTAACTGCGGATAGCGGATATTTTATTACTCTTTTATAAACACATTGAGCGTGTATATCATACTATCTATATCCACAAATATTCGTTACCTACAAAAAATTAAAATTAAAATTTATTTTATATTTTATTTTATTTAATTTAATTTAATCAAAATAAAAATTTAATATATATTTTATTAAATTTAATTTAATTAAAATTTAATTTATATTTAATTGATTTATTTTAATTTATATTTTTTTGTAATTTTATTTAAATTTTAATTTAAAAATTTATAAAATATATTTTTTTAAATATATATGAATATCCATATATACTCGCAAAATTTTAAAAAATTCAGGAATACTTTTTAAACATGAATCCGGTGGATAACAGGATGGATAACAAATAGATTTTTTCTGTTATGAGTTAGATTACGAATAAGTACTATCTATGTCTAATCCGATCCAACCGTTATCATCCCTAATCTTATAAAAAAAAAAAGACACATAAGGCCAGTGAAGACAAACAATGGAGAAGGAAGGATGCTCGAACACTTGTAAACCACCTTCGACGAAGCCTTTTCACGATTCACAAACCACCTTCGACGAAGCCTTTTCACTATTCACAGCAACAGCTGTTACCAACCAACAATGGAGAAATGGTGAAGGAAGGAGAAACCAACCTAGAGCTTAAGTATAGTTGACATTGGACACTTAGGACATTTTAAAAATTATGTGTTGGGGGAATAAACTATCAAGATAGAGAACGTGTGTAAACTAAGATTTATCAACTTAATTTATTATGCAATACTTTAAAAATTTATCTCGCTTTACACAATTATGTAAAACTATTACTTAACGACTATAAAAAATATATTGATAATATTTATATAAAATTTAACTAATAATACTATTATTTGTATTTCTTCTTGATGTAAGTACATTATTTAATATTACATATTTTAAAATATATTATTTATCATTATTAATATGGGTGATCAAATGTGTCCATTTTTTACTTGACCTACAAAAAAATGCCTATAAAGAATTAGTAGAGTAGGCTATCGAATCAGTGTGTCAAATTTTAATTTTATAATTTCACTTTTTTTATTTTTTTATTTTAATATATATTTTAAAAACATGCCTAATTATATAATCCTAAACTTTTCTTTAAAAAGAAAAAACAAAATCATAATTTTACTTCCAGATGATGAATCTTCTTATGAGGGTAGAGGAAGAAAGATATAAATGTGCTGTAAGAAACAGTAAACCAAATGTACCTAATGCAAAGTTGCAACTACTATTTGACAACAATATTCATAAGTGAATAAGTGAATTAGTCTACTAACCCAGTATAGGATAAGACGGATTACCAAATTTTTAACTCACCAAACCATCTATTTTCTAATTCAACCCGTGAACCCGTGACACCAGCATAATACTGAATAGACCGAAGCTGCTTAACAAAGATATATTTCACATTCCGTTAACTTACAATAGCTGCTTCTCCATCAGGAGTGCTTATACGAAGTCTACAAAAGTGGTATAAATCATTCAACACAGAACAAGCTAATTGTCCTCTATAAAATATTATATAACCCACAAGTGAAGAATATCACTTTGCCGAAACAAGATTTATAGAAGAGAAAAAAAAAGAATAAGAATATCATCCAGAAGTGAACCTTGTTTATGCTTTGCTGCTGAAGCTCCTCCCATGCGTTTCTGTAGAATACAGAATGGCCATGCAAATGAGACAGTGGCTTCATCTAGTATATATATGCTGCTGCATTTTACTTCATCTTTTAAACCTACTAGTTACTTTAATTCTTTGATGCAAAAAGATGGATCTGAGTGCTTTCTTCTCTTCATTTCCGGCTCTCCTAAATGCAAGGAGACAAAATTATCTTCACCAGGGCCACTCCTAAGTTCAGCTAGACTTTTCAGTTCCATGTCTTCTTTCAGGTAGCTGTGACGTACTGGAGACTTGCCACCATAACTTGGTATGAATTGGTGTTCTACATTTGCCACTGTTTCAATCTCATTTCTGATATCAAACCCACAGGGTCTTAGTGATGGATTCATTCTCTCTGAGGGTTCATCTTCAACTTGAGCATGTGGGATATTCAAGCAAATAGGCTCAAAGCTCTCTTCAACCTTTTCTTTTATTGTTACAGTTGGAGAGGATTCTGCAACTGTAGAGTCAATTCCAGCAGCCGGACCATTTCTTTGCTCTAGCACCGCACCTACAAAATTGACAGACAAAGAAAGGAAAAGTCAGTTGTAAATGTTCAACAATGAAATAAACCATCATAAGCTAGGATGTTTCCACTCATGCTCCTGATCCATTTCTAAAGGTTGGCAAAATGAGCCAGGCCTTAAATCCTCTATACATGACATTCACTATCAGAAGTAGCAAACTTTCATACTTCATCACATTTTTTTCTCATCGGATACTAGGAGGATGAAATGACGAGGTACTAAGAACTGAAGATGATACACAGTGAGTGACTACTAATGAGAAAATGAGGGAAATGATCATGGACATAAAGTAGTACTCTAGATCTATAGAACTTAGCTCGGCAGAAAAATAGTAACAGGTCATGGAAGATAATACTGTTTGAAACAGACAGGTTTTCTTTGTTTGAGATAGAAACATTAAAAATACACATAAGTCGACAAAAATAAAGACATATCAGTCTTAATATCAAAATCAAAAGCCTCTGATCTAGAGTTGAAAGTCGAACCAAAAACAGTAAAGAAAACGGAAGTAGTTGTTTTATATCTAATGAATTGAAGAACTAATGGGGGAAAAGACAATAAAGAGAGAGACAAGAAAATTGATTGAAAATCAAATCGGTAGCGCGTTAAAGATTCTTCTACTCATGAGAATCAGATATAAACAGATGTTTGAACTTTGTCCATAACGAAGTTGCTTGCTCTTAGATACTTTTAAAATAACAGCATTATCAAATATAGGAAATGATGTTCGAAATTGAGCACCCAGGCTGTTTCTTACAAATATATGTTTAAATAAAAAATGCAAAAATTATTGCCACATAATGACCCTTGAACCATAATTGAATAGAAAATTTGGTTAAAGAATACCCAATAATCATGATGAATAAAATTGTGGGCAGGGATGATTCTCTAGCACTGTCACGAAACCAACAGACTCATGGAAAACCTTGGGACCTGGGAAACTAGCAGGTTCAAGATAATTTATCTTGGAAAGCCACAGGGAAAATAAATAATTATAGCGAAGTTGAGGGGCCAAGCCGCAGGAAAAATCAACTGCTTTCTCTCATAGTGCCCAATACCAAAAGAGGGAAAATTTGAGTAGAGAGACAATGAACCAAACATTGGCAATAGAAAATAACAGAGCAGGGAGCCCTGAGCTCAGAAACCAACAAACCAATGGTAGATCTAGGATGATGAGGATGCCAAATAGGAGTCTAAACAGGTCAGGCTTTGGCAGGATGAAACATGGCCCGCATCATTATTTATCTATTAAATGTACTTTTTCTGAAAGCCTCAGTCTGGCCAGTTTAAAAATCTGATCTTTCTTGAAAGTGTTTAGGAAAGGCATACAAACAAGTGAATAAGTCTAACTAGGTCAACAAACCTAAAAAAACCAATGGGCCTTTTTTTTCTATTTTATAAATTCATACTAGACACCACTATGCATTTTGACATCTCGGTTATGTTGACATCCCAATGCACAACAATCATTTGCCTTCACATGCAAAAATTTATTAATAAACAAAAAAAAATATACGAAAAACATGGAGGGCCAAACCAAACCCATATAATAAAAAATTAAACAATTCTAAGCATAGGTAGTTGAAACCTATTATGAAAAAAATCAAGTTGTAACCTAGATGGCATCCCATCATACCATTTATACAAAATTTGATTTTCTAACCCCATACACAATGATTATTGCTCCTATAAATATGTGAACTTTTAAACTCCATGTTTTTACAGATTTCCAAACATTTCTGCCACTGTCCTTTAAGAGACCCATGGGACAACTTGAATAGAGGAATGGACCTTGTTCATCACATAAATATCTTTTATTTTCTAAAAACTAATACCAAAAGAAATAAGACATCCAAAAAGCAATAAGTCATTACATTAAAATTGGATGGACACAAAATAGATAAGTCCTCTCTCGTCACATTATAAAAAAATAGAGAAAAAGTTTTCTAAGCTAAAATAATTAAGCAATGAAAAATGTAATAGATAGAGGGGAAAAAAATGAAAAGTTTCAATCATAATCATTGAACATTTGTAACTATAAGATGAAAAGGTTACTCCCCACTATACCTTATTTTCAAGCTCCCCACATGGGACTTGGATTTTCCCCATACAACCCTTCACCGCCTACACTACCAGGCTTACACCATGGATAATATAGTAAGTGACACTACACCGACCACACTATTAGGATAAGTTTTGACACCATCTTCTTAGAATATGGGTTTTGGGACTAATTGAATCCCACCACACTGATTTTACTGTCTCAGTTCCGTTCTCCAAACAAAAACTGAACATATGGAAATTGATCTTTTCTTTGTCCTAGAGAAGGTTCTGGATATACAGTTCTTTTGTTCAATGTTCCAGCCCAAATATAGAGGGCGGTTTCCTCAACTCATTTTCTTTTACCAAGAGGCAAGATAAATGTTATTGAGATACTTTTTTCTCATCCCCTTGCAGGGGATGTGTAAGAGATATAGTTCTCTCTATTTTTTTTTCTGTTAAACAGTCATACCTATCTTCATTTTTCAGTTTTGACAGAGCTGTTTTCTGTTAGATAGATATAACTGTCTTCATGATAGAAATATAATAATATTCTTTCTTCAATATGTATATTCAATAAATAATAAATGACATGTAATAGTTTCTGCAAGGAAAAGGTATGCTACTTTGTATTCTCAAAATTATGATAGCTATTGTATTGTACAGCTTACATAAAGGTGTTTCACGGTGTACCTAGCTTTGGGTTAAGGAACATAGGCCGTAGCCTTCCTTTTTGAGATATGCTTGTACTACACACATACAAACATCAGCTTTGGGTTGTGGAACATAGACACTGACTTTTATAATTCAACTTCCAGTCGATATCAAAACACTGTCACCAGACAACCACTGTCTGCTGTCTCTGGTCACTGGCTGCCACCACTCTTCTATCCAGCAAATGGGTTAGGTACACCTCGAAGAACACGACCCAAAACCTGGTGGTTGTCTGACCAAAGGCTCCACCACGTGCGGATCTTTGTTAGGCCCTCAGCTAGCACATGTATCTCCAAAGATGTTTGGTTTTACTTGTTTTGTTCATATTATCTCTCTAGGTTTAGACAAACTCTCTACAAAGGGTATTAAATGTTTTTCTGGATATTTTTGCCTTCAAAAGAGATACAAATGCTACTATCCAACTACCAAAAGATACTATCTTATGTTACATTTTTTGAGAACACCTTTTTTCTCGTACTCCATGGAAGCTCCTGTGGCCATTCAAAGGTTCTACTTATTCCAACCTTTGGTCTTCCAATAATTTTGATTTCTTCTACCTCCAACCCTAATGAAAACCAATCTAACATTTTTCCACTAGCTTTCCTTACATATCGTCATAGCACACCGAGAGCTCCTCCCATTACTCTTCCCAAAGTCTCTCATGATTTAAATCCTCTCCAACATCTTCCGATGATAGATCCTTCTCCATCAACTCTTTCACATATTCTACTTTTAGTTTTTCCTTGTCTGCCACCATTGTCCCTAAACTATTCATGAGGCACTTGATCATCCTGCATGGCAACAAGCTCTAACAAGCAATGGCACATGGGATTTTGTTCCTCTTCCCTCTCAAAAGAAGACTGTCAAATGTAGATGGGTCTACGAAGTTGATTGCCTTAAAGTTCAGTTGGAGATCAAAGGATATACTATAATTTATGGGCCTGACTACAAAGTTGCTTTCTCTCCCATGGCCAAATTCAGCACAATTAGCTCTTATGTACAATGGTTGCTATTCACCATTGGCCACTTCAACTTGGCATTAAAAATGGTTTTCTTCATGGTGATCTTGAGAAGCTAGATTTGTTGCTAAGGAGCAGTTTGGTCTAGTGTGTAACTTGCGTCACTATCTTTACGATCTAAAGCAGTCATCCCAAGCTTGATTTGATAAATTCAGTCATACTATGCATGCTTTTGGATTGGAACAAAGTGAGGCAGATCGTTCAATTTTTCATTGTCATAATTCTCCTGCGAAGTTTGATTATCTAATGGTCTATGTTGATGGTATAGTTATTACAAGAAATTATACCATTAGGATCTCTCAACTAAAGAAGTACTTGGTTTTCTGAATTACTTTATGGGTATTCAAATGGCTCAATGAGGAAGGTGTTGTTATTTCACAAAGAAAATATACTCTTGACATTTTAGAGGAGACAAGGTTGGCAAATTGATGGTAGACCAAGGAGAAACTTTTTCATACCTTGAAAGATATAAAGATGCAGGTAGGAAACCTCATTTTTCTCAATATTACAAGATCTGGTATTTCTTATGCTGAGATATGTTAGTCAATTCAAGGAGAGTCCTCACGTTGATCAATGTAACGTTGTAATTCTCATTCTCAAATATATCAAAAAGACTCCAAGACAAGGATTGTTGTATGAGGACAAAGGAAAAACTCAAATTATAAGGTATTGTGATGCAGATTAGGCTGGTTGTCCCATTGACAAATGATCCAGCATAGGATAGTGCATTCACTGGAGGGAATATTATCTCTCGGAAGAGCAAGAAACAACATGTCCCAACCCAATGTAGAAGTTAAATATAAATCTATGTCTCCAGCCACTTGTAAACTTGTCCTTGAGAGGCCTAGAATTCAACTTATATGTTTCAAGCTTGGTACATACAATCTATATGCTCTGGGTTGAGGGGGAGCGTTAAAATTATGCATGACTATTATTGTGTAGTCATCGGATTACATAGAGCTTTTTATGGGTGTACCTAGCTTTAGGCAAAACACAAACATACATCAGCTAAGTACATACTCACTGGTTTTTATTATTCCAATTCAAGTGTACTGGTGCAGTGGTGTTATGGGAAAGTCATCATTTAATGTCTAGAAATTTCTCAACTCTGGGACAGCAACAGAGTGATGTAATTTCTGTAATCTGATGTCATTTAATCCTACTTCCATGTATTTCAAATGGATGATCTGTTAGCTGAGGAAACGAATTAATCATGAGATGATCAGAAAATATGAAAATTAATCATAAAAAATAGTCTAGAATGTTTTAACAGACTATTTAAACTTAAGTTTTGCTTGAGGTGCCCCAAGGAGAAGAAAGGTGCTATCTTCTAAGGATGTGGTCGAGGTTTTGATGCAAAAGGTTGATATAGTAGTAGTTGAGATCACATATCAACTACAGATATGGCTAAAGTAGAGGGGGTATTAAGGCTTGAGTAATCCTCCCCTCACGGACTAGCTTTTGTGGTTGAATTAATCCTAAACCAAATCCAAGAGTAGTCTTTCCAGTGCATATTTTGCAAATTTTTCGGCACTTTTCCGGTTTTGGTAGTTACTTGAGAGTTTTGCTGACAGAAAAAAGTTGTTAGTTGGCCTAAAAGAGTAGTAGAGTCTAGGATAATGTATAAATAGCATTGCCCAAATCAATACGGGCACTCAGAAATACAATCAACAATTTCATCAACACATCTGATCCAACAGGGTGTGCAGACTTCTGAGCTACATCAGTTAAATACTAGTTCCAAATTTCTTTGTGATCAGTTCAGTTGGTTTAAAAGTTTGCAATGTTCTTTGCTTTAGTTAATGGGTGTGGTACCTGTAATCAACTTCAGCGGGGGAGAGGTGTTAGAAAATATATTAGTAGTTTTTAATCAGTAGTAATATAAGGGATTGTACTAGAAGTACTACTAGTCCAGTGCTTGACCTAATTAAAAGTATACATAGGTGCATTGCGATAATGTTATCATCTACATGTAACATCTTACTATCAATCTTAAAATACATAGCTAGCCTTTTTCTCTTCATTTTCCTTGCCTAAATCATAAAGTTTCAAACAATTATGAAGCCATAAAACACTGGAAAGTGCAGCCTTTTAATATTGAGAACTGCATTATTAACTGAATGTTACCAAACCTTGGAGAGCTTCATTTGTAGTAATGAGATCAAGTTCAAGGAGATCAAGAAGACGACCAAGATCAACTCCACTTGTCCAATTTTCTGGTGGTTGACCAACTTTTAGTTTCAATCGACCCCGATTAGCTGTCCCACCCCAGATAATGCCAACAGGGCGCGGCTTCTCCCCATTTTTTCCAGTCAAAAGAATGAGGCTTCCACTGTCACCTTCAAGGTCAAATGTCTGCTGGTTCTCACCAACAACAAGAAAATCAGTGAGAAAACAAATCCCCTTCTCATCATTATACTCTAGGGCATAAGCCATTATAGTCCCTGTAGTCAAACCAGAACTTCTTCCGACTTTAACCACTTGTCTTCCAATGAGACTGTTGATTGGAGACTGCAAGTCTATGATGTTTACATCACCAATCTCACCTACACCTTTTACAGTAGTAATTACATTGTTCATATTGAAATCTTCTGCAAATGGAATGAAGGCCCCATCCGCTCGCACAAATGTTTCTGCATGAATACAAAATTGTAATGTGCATGTGCATCAGTCAAGGGTTGGGATCCAACAGAATTCTAAGCCAGAATCATAACCAACAAAATCGAAATGAGAATATCATGAATTTGACAATATAAGAACTTAAATCACCATTAAAGTGAAACATCTCCAGGTAGGGTGAAAAAATTAGATTTAGCGTATAATGTAATGGGGGGATGAAAATAAAACCAAAATAACACTATAGGGCTCATCAGATCTCAAGCACAACCAAGACAATAGATCAGTGTAGTCATTACTGTGGGGAACTGCAGGCAGAACACCATGGATTATTCAGCACAATATTTTCATGTCGAGCAAAACAATATAATGCCTCAGAAAATATTAGCAGAAAAACTCCCAACATTAGATTTCCTTCCACCGTAACAGATTTCACTTTTCAAGATAATTCTCTAGACAGAAACGCCTCTAACTGTAAAACCATAATTGTTAAAACCTTAGCCTAAGCCTTTCAAATTCTGAGTACAAGTCATTCCCTTAGGAAATTAAGATGTAGCTTTCCTCTGTATGGTACTTCTTTACAGTACTCTTTTGCATCTATGACTAAATAGAAACGGGATATAAAGTTTTAGCGTACACATATTGTATACTCTATTTTACCCTTGAAACTATTACCGTGTGAACAGTTATTTCTCTCCCACAATCTTATTTTTTTTATTTAGTCTTTGTTCTCTCTCGTTCTACTTCAGTAATTACACTCCCTAAATCATTCATATCCTCCAGCAGCACACCACAAACCACTCACCTATTTATTAATTAACCTCCAGATTGCTCTTTTATTTTTAATTTATTTTTTAAAGAATACAAAGAGGCACAATGATCCTCTTTTTCCCAAGTTAGTAGTTTCTAAGAATATCAAAACAATTACTAAAGAAACATCTTGATATATAAAGAAACCTATGATGCACGGATACGATATGTGTCGAATGCAACACGTATCTGATATGCCGACACATTTATTTTAAAAATAATAGGATATGATACGTGATATATGTATATTGAAAAACATGATAAATATATGATTTTATTGTTTGAATCCGAATTAAAATCATATGTATTAAACATTGACAAAATAAAAAATTATGAACTATTGTCATCATAAAAGTATCCAATAAATATCGGTAAAGTATCTTATAGTATTCCAATATGGATACGTATCCGTCGAATACGTGATCCAAATTGAATTATTAGTGCATCATAGAAAGAAACTCAACTTCATTATGTATGCAATAGGAACAAAAGTTATGTTCCTATTATTTACATTAAAGACGAGTTAGACCCCAAATTTTAAGATGCACAAATAGCTTGACTGAGAACTTCATCTTGTTGATCACCACCAGTAAAATATTCATGATCATCTCCAGCTTAGAACCACATTACCTGGGTTTGTTCCCGCAAAAATTCCATACCAAAGATCATCAGTAATAAATGATGTTGCCCTCTCAACTGCACCAAGATATACACCAGGTCCAAGGCTGGGTGGTAATGGATGAAACATCTTCTGGTTTGGATAGTCTAAATCAACAGCCACATGACGATTTGTCAGAAAGCCAACTTCTCGATTTCCTGTTCGGCTTTTGACAATAGCACCCAATGTTCCATATGTCTCTTGACTTGCAACCTTAAAGGGGAAGAAATTATAAAGGAAGAAAGGGAAATAATTACCAAGACTTCAGATAGATGCCAGTATTACATGGAGGTTCAAGGTAGGTAATGAGGAGCAGAAATCAAAATGTGAAAAAAATAAAAATAAGAACAAATCCAAGCAAAGCAGTATCTGAACATGTTAAAAGTACAAAAGGAATGAAAATGAGTTTCGTATAGCATCGTTTCTTTAATCAGTAAAAGAATAAAGCTGTCTGTCAACAGCACGGTATAACCATCAAATGCCCTAAATGGAGAATTATTTGTTTGAAACTATGACTGCTCGACCATTTTAGCCACCATTTCATACTTAAGAAATGTATCTAAGAAATACATTTCTGTGATGAAAACAATTATCTCAGTCCATTAAAAACAAGAAATTTGTAACTTTAATTTAGGTGACTTGATAGTACAGGTCCATACAACCAGTACAAAAAGCTAGGAACAAAAAAACACCTTAACCTAAATTGTTAAGAAAAAAATCAAGAAATGAAAGTTGTCAATTCAGTAATCCCATCAATAAGACAGATTTATAGATTACCAGCTACAAATTCTTATTATTGGATACTTCAATAATAACAACTCTGCATTTTATCATTCATATGCATACTTCAATCGTACACCAATAACACCTCCTCGTGAATTTCCCATCATAGACCAATGAATGGGTGGAAACATAAAATAAAATCTATAATACGTATAAAAAAAATAATTTATTATCATGCCATGGTTTGAATCAGGAGGAAATGTCAATTTTTTTTAGATAAATGCCAATTGTATAAACTGGTATCATGATTGTCTAATCTATTTGGAAAAGGAAAATGTGCTAAATATCAAAATATTTACCACTTTCAATTCCATAAAAATAAAAGGATAAAGACCATAACAGCAAGAATGATAATCTCTTCTCCAGAATCAAATTAAGAAACACGATTTTCCTTTTACTTGCATTTAGTACGCAGAAAATGTAATACAGAGGAAATTGATTCTTCAAAGCAGAAGTACCTGAGAACCTGAGCCAACACATGAATCACTTCCTCTTAAGCCATCAGCAAGCTCCGTATATAATTGTTCTTTACTGGTTTGTGCAGGTGCACCGTAATAGGAGAACTCCACAACATCCACATCACACCAAACACCTCCTGGTCCCTGTTTGGAAAATTAAGAAGTGACTTCAGCATCATTAAATAGAAAAGCCTCATTGAAAATTACAACAAACTATAGATCTTAAATAATAGTGCAAAAGTTCCATTGTTGATTTAAGATGGTAACTTTGGAGGAAAATACATTATATAATAAGCTAGGTTATCACCATAAGAAATATGTATGCTTACTGCTCATCCATAAAATATGTTTAAATAAATTGCCAAAAAACTAAAAGGAAAGAACACATTGTAGTTTGGTAGACTATTCTATCAGCATTTGATATCTAAAACATGAAGAAAAGTTTTATGTTAATGCAACCAGATTTCCATACACACATAATTTGGGAGAAGATTATTTTTTTTAAACTAGAAATTTGTTAATCATTTTCTGATAAGAGACCATTGTAGGCCAAAAATGATATTGACAAATTAGTGCCTTATAAGCATGTGGAGAAGCATACTGCTATTAGCCTTAATAACACAATCATTGGGTGTCCCAAAAATTTCTAAATAGCCAGCACCTGTTTCTTATGTTAAATCATTGTTTATTTGCAACATAATCCTGAAAAGTTAAAAAGAATAGTGAAAAGTTTTAGCAAGCCGACATTTAAAAAATTTCCCATATCTAGCATTCTATAGTATTTTCTCTTTTTCCCATTTATAAATCCACAAACCATAGTTGCAACATGTTACTTATTTCTAAAATACTAAATACATAATACAAAGACAACCAATTGGCAAACAACAAAAGTGTGAGGAGATCCACTAAAGCCATGTAGAAACCTGCAACATAGCCAGAAGAACCAAAATTCCCCACCTCAAGGGCAGCAGGTAGGCACTGAACATGGTTGAGCCATTGCCTGTGAACTTTGTGAGCAACGAAGACTAGAATGGCTGGAATATCAGTCAAAACACCTCCTCTAATTCGAAATCCAATTGCAGTGCCGAGACTGAACCTGCGTAAGATCTTACTATGAAATGCCCTAATAGTCATCAATTCAAGCAAGGTAGTGGCCTGCTGTCCTGTTGGCAATCGACCCAAAGTTTCAGGCAGCACGCCCTTTTGAAGGTTCCCAAAATAGTTGGCTCTATCTTCTGCTGCATCATTCCAGCGACTCAATGTAGGCCATGAAAAGTAGGCAGCGTTGCTCTCAGAATGCTGGGTACCTCCAGCAAAAGGTTGCAAGTGTGAAGGGCTAGACGAAGGGTTGAGATGACCATAGTAGCTCCTTTCCAGGTCCAGAGCGGACTCCTCTGATTGTGTCGATCCAGAATGATGAGCTCTTAAGTCCAATCGGTTCATCGGTCAATTCTCCTACATCACACCAAACGTATCCTCAATAAAATTCAAAAATGAAAGACCCGAATCCACTTATTCAAATCAAAAACACCATGTCCGGTTATACTCAAACTATAAAGTTTTTTCAATTAACAAACCAGTTTCAAATAGGTGGAGAAAATAGTTCGGAGAGTATATTTTATACAGACCTGTCTATAGGCTTATACAGCAGAAGAAAATGGTTCACACGAAGTGAACTTCATCAGGATAAAGTAAACCTAACAAGTGAAAATTTACTATTTCACGAACATAATATAAACAACATAAACGGGAATCGACACACGAGCAAAATACAAACTAAGGGAAATCAAGATCATTAGGCAAGTTCTTCGGTTGTAAAGGCCGGTGCATCTACAGAAATTTATCATGTGAAGACATAAAATATAAGCTCTCAAGTGTAACAGTGGTACTCAAGATTAATCGATTATACATTTTCATACAAAACATCAACACCTCGTTGGCACTACATAAAAAAATTTGGGACTTCAATCCCGTTAAAGCCAAAGCCATACCAAATCTTCAACTGATATATTCAAAGTGAACCTAACAGAAGAAAAACTATAGGAAACAAGCGATTCATCATGAAGTGTACAAAAGAGAATCCAAAATCGCCACATGCATTAACATCCTAGAAATCCGAACCCCGTCACAAGCAAGATGCTTTCATCGGAATAGAGAAAGAGTGATTAAAGCAAAGCAAAGCAAAGAAAGAAAGCCATTCCAAGAAATAGGTACCCAAAATGGAACAATGGCCGAACAGTGTGTGCAATAACAGACCCATCTCAGAAAGAAAGAAAAAACAAACTCAAAGCTTCTGAACTCAAGCCCAAGCAGGGCGAAAACAAAACGCAACCCCTTGTTCGAAAAGGGTTGCGAAAAAGAAAAAAAAAATTCCAGGCCGAAGCAAAGAAAACTCACCGATCAGCAATGTTGGAGCAATGGAAATGGAGTCGAAAAAAAGGAGCTTGAAGGTTTTCATGCCCTAGTAGATGTAAATTCTGTATGAAACATCTAGGAGATTAGGATTGCAGAAAAAGGGTATCTCTTGGTCAGAGCAAAGTCCAATAGGGTGCATTAGAATAGTGAGAAGGATTCCCAAGCTTGGCTGTGTCGTGCAGAGAGTGCGAGGGAGAGGATTGGGAGAGAGAGTGAGGGAGGAGAGAGAAAGAGAGAAAGAATGGTGATGGTGATGATGATGAAAGAGCACTAGCTAATAGCTATACTTGTGGATTGTCAAAAGCATTAATATATGTGTATGTAGTATCTACCATCTACTATGTTACATGTCAATACAATAAACAATGTATTATTAATATTAATTCTTTTAGCCCTTTTCTGGTGTTTTTTAATTAATATTCTTGAAGTGTTTGAGCTATGGAGATCCTATTCCCGTCACAGGTAACAATTATGAGTGGGGAAATTTTAATGGAGGAGACATGGGCACCCAGGCAATAAGGAAAATAATATACATTTATTGGATATTTATGAATTTATTTATGTGGGTGGGGTTTAGGGGGCCATCCCTGTTTGCTCCCCAAAAGTTGCACACCCTTTCAATCTTAATAATTCATTTCTCATCTTTCTATCTATTTACCTATAAACAAAATTCAACCTACCCAACACTGCCCTTACATTTTTGTCTACTCCACTTGCTTCTTTCCTCTCACATGCTCATACATTTTTATTTTTCTTTCCTTAATTTTCTTCAAAATTTACACATTGAATAAATATAAAAATATTAAGCAATATATAGTAAGAACTTGTATTTCTGGTTTATCTCTACCTTTTATACAATTTGCTCAGGTTCTCCTTCCCCGTCAAGTGCTCTTGAAAACAAGTGCATCTTTGTTGCCGCATAATATACAATTTAAGTGATTCAAGGCCTCGTAAAGCACATAGGAATTTATATTAAAAAAATGTTGGCACGATTTTATCTAGACCGTATCCACCAATTTATTTTTTAGTGTGGTCACAATATTTGTTTGGTTAAGAAAGCATGTAATGAATTTTATCTTTATATTCCTATTTTGGAATGAACTCGATGTTTGATAATCAGAAATACAATATTAGTGGTATTAGATTAAATCATGAGTCTCTCAACCTACTATTAGATAAGTATCTGTCTATCTAAATGAATAGGTTGAAAAATCTGTAGTTTTTTAAAACACTTTTAAAGTTAGACAGGGTAAGGTCGAATTTGACATTAAGACTTTATTAACTTCTAAATACAAAACCTTCAAAGGTAATGTCAAGCGAGCTCGAATCGAAGGTCGAGTAGAGTCAGTCTGTGTCAAATGTTGAATTAAGTTGACTCATGCTGAAGGTTGAGACGAGTCAATCCAAGCTAAAAATCAAGACGATCTGTCCAAACCAAAGGTTAAGACAAGTTGTCGGGGCCAAAGGTCGAGACAAGTAGGCTGAAGATTGTGGTGAATCGGCAAATTTGAAGGTTGAGACGAATTGATCTAATCGAAAGTCAAGACAAGTCAGCCTAGGTTAAAGGTCGAGGCAAGTCGATCTGGACCAAAGGCTAATACAAGTCTAGCGAGTCCAAATAGGCCAAAGGTTGGGTCGTGTTGGAGAGGATCGAAGGTTGGGTCAAGTCGGTTTGGGTCATAGGTCAAGTTGAATCAACCCATGCCCTTTGTCAAGCTCAAGTCGAAGGTTGAAACAAATAAGCCCAAGTTGAAGGTTGAGACAAGTCTGCCTTGGTCGCAGGTCGAGATGAGTTTGTTCGGGTCAAAGGTTGAGTCGAGTTAGTACAAACCAAAGGTCGGCTAAAGTCGGCACGGACCAAATGGTCAAGCTTACTCAGTATGAGCTGAAAGTCAAGCCAAGACGGAATAAACAAAAGGTCAAGCCAAGTCAATCTGGGCTAAGAATCTAGCCAAAGGGTGAGACAAGTATATCGTGGTCAAAGGTCGAGCAGAATTAGCCTTGACCGAAAATCAAATCTAATAGGCATGAGTCAAAGGTCAGCCTAGTAGGCACAGGTCAAAGATCAAAATGAGTCGGCCAAGACAAAAGTTCAAGGCGAGTTGACCTGGGTTGAAGGTCGAGTCAAGCCGACCCAAGATTAAAGCCAAGTTGAGTTTACTCAAGTCGAAGGGTTGAGACGAGTCATCCTAAGTTGAAGGTCAAGACAAGTCGCCTCAAGTCGAAGGTCTAGACAAGTCAACCCATATCAAAGGTCGAGGGAAGTAGATTTGTGTCAAAGGTCGAGAAAAGTTTTTCCGGGCATATGGTTGAGACAAGTCAGTCAAGGTTGAAGGTGGAGATGAGTTAGCCTTATCTAAAGGTCAAGCCAAGTTGATTCAAGTCAAAGGTCTAGCTAGGACAAAGCATCGAGCCAAGTCAGTCCTAGCCCAATGTCAAGTCGAATCAATCTAGGCCAAAGACTTACGGGTAAAAACTTTAGTGAATCTCACACTGAGCACTATACTCGGCAACGACTCAGAACTAAGGCGAAACATATTTTCCCTCTCCACTGTCTCGCACTGGTGAGAAAGTGTAGCAATCAAACTCATCCTCTCCCATTGCCTCACACAGGCGAAGAGGACCTTTTTCCACTATTTCGCACAGGCGAAAGAATCATCTATGGATTTCTAGGTACGACGAAAAACCTCCCAACAACTTATCTTTCAAGGTCACTCTCACATACATGAGTGGAGAGTGACCTTGAGACCCACAAGAAAGCAATAAACGAACAAAGTAGGCACTAAGGCCCTTGAAGCGTTAAATCCTAACCAAAATGGAAAGATCAACTAAAGCACTAATGGAGGCATGGTTAGGGTCGGCATATGCATTTTGGAGCAGTTGATGGAATCATGCCTAGGACCTTCAAAAATATCTCGGATTAGCTTCAGATCATAGAATAGGAAATCTTTTTATAATTTTTGTAATGTTTTTGTTTGGGCCTTATTGGACCTTTTAGTCGTGTTGGGCTTTTTAGTGTTTGGCCCATAGTAATAAGCTCTTGTGAAACACTTTGTATTCATATTTGAGTTATATGAAAATTTGAGTTTTATTTCAAGTCTCGAGGTTCTCTATAGAACCACCGATCCTTATCTTTGAATTTCTGAATCAAAGTGGCAGATCTTCCTCACTTATCTTGGAACCTCCTCCAAGTGGTGTGATTTTCTCCCGTTCTGAAAACCCCTAAATCGACATCCTCCAATTTTTCCCCATTCGTTCTAGGGTTCATACCCATTTTCGTTCAAGACGAAATTCATTCCCAAATTTGAGACGATTCTTCATCAAGCACCAAACCATCAATTAAATTCTATTAACAGGCAAACCCAAGTAAGATCAAGCGCACTTGAACCAACAGTAGGGCCACACGTTGGGAAACTACTTAAAAACCTCATGATATATGCATTACCAATTTACACATGTGGTTGTACCCAAAAATCACATAATGTGATCTAACCAATGGGACAAAACTAACCCTTAACCAACACCCTACAATGACAAGACTGCATGGAATTTCCCATATCGGCCCCATGAGTGAAGAAGAACAATCAAAGTTATTAAGCATAATCCCTATGTTTCATAGTACTAAAGCACGATTATCTACGCATAAAACCAACCAATAGACTAGTAGTTCTTCATCCTCACGGGTTGGTTGCCTAAGGCGTTAAGCCACTGGTCTCCCCACAAAAATCATGCAATATTATGAACACAAGCACCAAGACTTACCATTAAGCTAAAAGGGGTAGCCGTGCAACATTTTTGGGTGCACCACCGCAGACCCACTAGAAGGGTTTAGATTGTATTACCTTGCTTTGCATTCAAAAGAACCTGACGTCCTACCAGCAAGAGAAAAAACCATGTGCAAGCCTTTACCACGTACATCAATGCCATCCAAGCATTAATTGCCTTAACTCATAAATATATATAGCATACTAACACATTCACTGCACCACAAAAAAAATGTGAAAGAAAAAGAAAGAGGCATATTATCAGTAGGTCGTAGGTCCCTTCCCAAAGCTTCACCACAATTTATAACTAGTATTGCAGACAAAAAGTTGTCCACCAACATGTTAAAGGACGGATGTCAACTACACTACAAACCTAAAATAAGAGAAAAGGAAATGGGTCCATGAAAACCTGTCATTTCACAACACTAGAATAAACTCGTTTATGCATGAGTATTAAGAGATAAAGCTAGGAAGAGAAGGAGAAAGGAGGTGGTTGCACAATAATGGGAGAAACCAAAAATATTCATGTAACCCCAAGGGTTTCCTTCTGCAAGGTAACTCGTCACGTGAGGGGATCAAACATCGGAACCAAGCTGCATCACACCACCATAAAGAGGAAACAAGAGCCAAACGAAAAATGAAAGTTGGTTGGATCTAAAAGAGTGGGTTACGCTACCTCGTGATCACCAGGGGATGATGTAACATCCCGGTCAGATATTACTAATTTAAGTAATAAAATTAAGAAATATGATGAAAACCTCATTTATTATACTTCGCTTCCCAGAAACGCGGGAAATTTTAAAACATTTATTAATCGAAAGTTATCCAAAAATCCATAATTTATGAAACTCCAACATAGTATCCAAATGCTTCCACGACCCACATTTATTAAATAATGATTTATTTAATTATTTAAATTTCTCGAGTCTTACAGATGATGTTGTCGTGAATTGAATAAAGAACAAGAAAAATAAATTGGGGAAAGACTGGAGGTCTAGGCATAAAGTTGCCACGAAAACAAGAAATGGCTAGGTTGCAAGTGTCCCATCAATGCTACAATTGCCTTAACAATTAAATGTATATATGGATGATTATCTAGTACATGCACTGCACCACCATCGTGAACCAAAAACAAAACCAAAAAAAAAAAAGTAAACAACTCATTCAATGTAGACAAGGGTCTTTTATAAAGTACCCAAAACAAGTGATTTCACATAATAGTTAAAGAAAAACTACTATAATAATGTTTGAACTATGAAAAAAAGAAGAAAATATTGTTATGATTTTCATTGATCATTGTGTTAAAGTGTGATATGGATGGTATTGAGAGGGTTGGGTTATGGGTTGATTGTTGTGTGTATAAAGTTTGAGACATTAGTATTATGAACTTTGTTTGGATTGGTATTGTGAGATCTGAGTCAAGGTAGTATTTTCAAGGGAAAATTACTATTATTGTATGTATGTCAAAGTCTATTGAAAGGTGATTCCATGAGTGAGACTATCTTTACTCTTTTAGTATCTAACTCACATAGAGAAAGATATCTAGGTGGTGAGAGTCGAAGGAAACTTCACAAAGCGAACGATATGATATGAAAGAGGATCATACTTAAGGAGCTAGTGAACTTAACCTTGTCATGACTTGGTGAAGTTGGATGTGATTATAATTTGAATGATTAGTGGTAAGTAAGTATGACAGAAAGAAAGTTCCACGAATCTATTGAATACACTTGTTTGTCTTATGGAAGCAATGTCTAGTTGTGGTTCATTTATTTGTGATATTTTGGTGAATGAAATGGCGTGAAAACTATTTGAAATCTTGAAGGTAGTAGAGTGATAGTTGATATGAGAAAATACTAAAGTTTATGACTGGTTATGATAAATAAAGAATGTCCATTACACATGTAGGGTGATGGCAATAAGGGAGACTTGGGAAAGAGTAAGCTAAGAAATTATTCTTACGTCAAAAATATGTTTTGTTCATTTTTTTAATAATAAGTCATTATTGTTTTTACTTTAAGTTTCTTGTTTTTAAAATGTATTAGTTTACCTTTGCACTTCTTCCATTGTGTTTGTTTGGTTTTCTGTTCTGTAATGATCATATATTAATACATGACCAAGGATAGGCACAAATGGTGGTAGTCGCACAGGAGTTGAGGAAAGTCATTGAAGGCCTAACGTAGTAGTTAGTTTAGGTGCTGATGTATAGCATTTTTGGAAAACTGTATTAATTATAGTCAATTTGTTTAAAAATGTTCATCTAAATGTCTTTTTGAACCATAATTTTTTTATTGATGGTAATTATATTTAGACATTATTATATGCGTCTGTCAATGACTCTGTTTATCATAAAGTAATGACCTAAGAGCATATATTTTATTCTGGAAAATTGGATTGTTACACTTTTTGTATTTGCATACCTTCTTTCTTTAACATTATCTTTTTAATTATATATCCTTTATCTCTATCTATCTTGCTTTATTTAAATATATAACTTTTAATTTTATGCAATTACTCTTAACTTCAAATTTTGACTTCCTTTATTTATTTTATAGGCGGATTAAATAATTTGAACTTTGCTCATGATGAAGGATTGACCCCAACCAAGGATGGAGACACATGCTTAAGAAGACTAAGCATGTTTAGAAAGGAAGTTCACTAATTCTTCATCTCTTTCGTTTGTGTTTGTTATTTTTGATTCCCAAAGTTGACTTAGTTGAATCAACTTTAGTTGACTTATTGACCTTTGACTAAGTTTGACTTGTTGACTATAGTTGACTTGACCTAAGTCAACATGTTAATCTATGTTTATTTGCTTTGTAGGTTAATTAGGAGTAAGAAAGCAATGTTAGGTGGCACATGGTGATTGGGGAGCATAAATGATGTGGAGGAGAGAGTAAAGCAAAGGCATAAAGCATAATGTAAAAGACATGAAGCAAGTGTACCTATGTACCTTTGGTCTCCTTTGTTTTTAGCACATTTTGGCCACTTTTTGGAGACATATGAGACACATTCTTTGTCTCCTTTTGTGCTAGAACGAAATTAGCCTTGCACACACCACAGTTAGCTCTTTTGTCTCTCATTTTTTGTAACCTTATTTGACTTAGTTTCTAGGAGCTAGGGTTAGGTTTTTGTAGAGACATCCTTAGGTATATTTTATTTGCTTAGAGGCCCCTAAACTCTTCTATATAAGGGGTTCTCCTAGACATGTAAAAGGGTTGAACATTTTGAAGTAAAAACACTCTTGTGTCTCAACCATTTGTGAGAGTTTCCTCCCATGGGAGTGAATACTTTTAAGCCTTATCTTGCATAGCAAGTGGCGGCACACATCCACTCATCTTCAAGGTTGTCATGGCTTCTAGCCTAGCCTTGTAGTGGCGTGCTTCTCACATTTTTCACCATTTCTTTCCTTTCCATTTTATGTTTTCTTCTTCCTTTAATTATTCTTGGTTTTCTATGGTTTATGTGCTTTCCATTTCCTTTTTGTTTTGAATCAATCCATCATCTTCTTCTCTTGAGCTTTATGAAAGGAACCTTCACATCTAGATAACTTGGTATCTTAATGTCCAGTGGGGATTTCACTTAGCTTTCTTAATCAACTTACACCATATTCAATAATCTTAAAAAGAAAACAAGATAATCCTTCATCAGCTCATTTCCTACTTGTCACAAATTGGTATGCTTATGAAGAAGTCGTCTTTAATCATATAAAATTTTGTCTCTACCTTATCAGGAATATTGTTGTATCTAAACATCTTACTTGATTGATTTTCCTCTAAAGGAAATGGAATTGTCTTGGCTTCTGTTTGAACTCTAGATGATAAAAACAATGTTGAAGTGATTAAAATATCAAAGAAAAAAGAATTAAGATAATCTTTTTCTTGCTCAATCAATCAACTATTACTTGAGCATTGAATCTCCCCATTTGAATCAAATATGATCTCTTTAGTGTGGTTAACAAACTACACAAACCAAGTATTGGAATCTAGTTAAATTAAAAAGTACTTTTTCAGTCTAAACAACTTCTCCCATATGTACTATTTCACCTATATTTACTTTTATTCAATTAAACTCAAAACACTTAATATATTAAATAACAAAATATGTAAGGTTAACAACTCAGATACCACATCATATCAAAACAATTCAACAATAAATCTATGTCCAAATAATTTAACTTGAGTCAATATAATACAAAATATCAAAAGTATTGTGTACTATACTATGCAGATAGAGCCGACGACAATGAATACTCGGTCTTAGCCGCCAACTTATAGTCTTGCTTGGATTACATCGTTGATCAATTGTATACAAAATTAATGCATACATAACGACTAAAGTTACATATCGGCGTGGACCACCTACTCTGAACTTATGAAATAACAGCCAAATGCGCAGAATCGATCCATGAGCCTAATACTTGGGCCCTTTGTAGGCCCACATAAACCCAAAGGAGACCCAACAAGCCCAATAAAGGCCTAACCTACTAACCAGGTAATCTATGATTAATATTCTATAAGTACAGGTGAACCCCAACAATTAAAGATACGCATTTCATTAATTCCAAATTGTGATTTGACTTTTGAGAGCTCTCGTTAACTTGATCGTTAGAGTCATTTTCTACAAGTAATCTCCAATATGTTCAATCCGACAACAAGACGTGAAGGCGTGCTCAACATGATCAAAGAGTATCCGTCTTAGGAAATCAAGGATTGGATAAGAAATAATATATACTCCTTGATACCTTATTATTGTTTCCGTAGAAGCGTATTGCGTAAAATTTGTATATTTATATATCTTATCATTTGTTTCATTTCTGTATAGACCATGCCAAAAATATGACACGATGAAAACCTCATAAATATACAAAAATCAAAGATTTTATATTTTATAGAGAAAACATAATTTAAATAAACAAAAAATAAATTTATTTTATATTATATATAATTTTTAAATAATAAAACATTCACCTTTATTTTAGTTATTTTTATCTCTAGATTATAAAACAAAACCCTATAATTCTTTTCGGGGTGAAATGGTGCTAAGAAAGTGAATGCAAGCAAAAATAATTAATGCAATTATTATAATAATTAAAACTAACCTTTTTAAAAAGCATGTGATGAATAATCATTCATAATTGAAATGGTTAAATATGTTTTTGTTCCCTCAAGTTTTAGTAAAATTTGGAATTAGTCCCTTTTCAAAAATTTTGACTAATTTAGTCATTTATCTTTAAAAATGCGTGAATTTAGTCCTTTTAACCAAATTTTGTTAAGTTTATCTAACATTTTAAACGCATTTCATGATAATATTTGAATTATTTACATCGTTTACACATTTTCACTTCAATGTTAACTCAAATATTATCATAAAATACATTTAAAATATCAAATAAACTTAACAAAATTTGGTAAGAAAAATTAAATCCACATATTTCTAGAAATGAATGACTAAATTGGTATAAAGTTTCGAAGATAAATTAATTCTAAAATTCAATAAAATTTAAAAGACAAAAACATATTTAACCCTACTTAAAAAAAAATATCAAAAACGTTTGAAATATGATAAAAATACAAAATCTATAAAAAAAATTTTGATACATAAGAGACTAAACGCGCGTAAAAAATAGTTGGGATCGATTTTGTAAGAAATTAATAAATTGATTATAAAAGTGTTACTAAACCTTTTAATTTAAAAGGAAACTAAGCTCCAAATTTGGTCTAACACCAGTAAGCAAAATGAGTTATGGAATAAGAGAAAAAAAAAACATAACGAGTTTCAAACGTAAAAGAAAGAAATATATAAGAGGATTCAAAATTAAAAATTATTTTTTTTATAAATATATGGAATGTATGTAAAAGTGCAAGTTTAAAATATTAAAAAATTTAATTAATATGATGCTATTTTATGAATTTAAAAACAAACAAATAATGGAAATTCTATAAAACAAATAAAGAGTTAGTAACCAAATTTAGTGGAAAAAATTCATAACAAATTTTAGTAATGATTTAAAAAAATATGTATAATTTTTTTGCCACTACACAAAATTCACTTCTTAATTGAGAAGTTAAAATAAAACCACCCAGTCGGTGGTTCATTTAATCTGTTTTATATAATGATTATATATTAAAAAAATTTAATAATAAAAAATTAATTATAATATGTTTCGTTTCGCGTTCAACTATACAGAATCTGCACCTGTTATTAAATAAAATAAATATAGTGTAGGGTCGTACCAGACCAGAAGCTTCTAAAGTAGCTTCTGTGCTCTTTACTCAATTTAACATTTTTTTTTTACTTACATTGTCCACATGTGGCCAAAGCACACTTACCAGATGAAAGTAGTGGCTTCTAAATACTTCTATGATTGTTGAATTTCATTGAATAAGTTTTATGTTGATTTATATTTAGAAAAAAATAGAAATATCTTTATATGAATAAATAATTAAAAAATTTATTCTATATGAGAAATATTATATATATATATATATATGCAAATAAACATTTAATTATTGTTTTGAGTTAAATTAATTGTAAAATTATCAATAGTGAACTAAATGGATTTACTACCTTTTTTTCATTAAAAAATAACCTAATATTTTACGTAAAAAACATTTTTGGTTTATCCGCGTTTATGTAGTTTATGTTTTACCATTTTTGTGATAAAATTATAAATTTGGGTTGGATGGGTAGAGTGAGGGTATTTGAATAAAAGTTCACAAATCATTGTGTAATTTTGCAGTTTGTGCGGGTATAAGTTTAACTTCTTTTTTTTGTTTGTAAATTTTTAATTTGGATATTATTATATTCGATTTTCACACCGCAATCCATAAGTTAAACGAGTTTTACTTGAGTTTCGTCTACAATCCAAGTTATGTTTATTTTAATCTAAAGTTCAATATTTTCATTTTATTGATTTTGTACTCTTTATTGGATTAAGAACATTATTGTTATACAAATTGATGCTACTTTTTTGTCATGTATATTTGTACGTACAAGTTGACCCATTTAATAAGTAGGTTTTGTTGGAATGATGTAGTTTACAAAATTTAAAGTCCTTTATAAAGTGAGGCTGAGTTTAAATGAGCAGCTCATATTATAATAGGTTATAGGTACATCTTAATAATCTTGCATACGGTAAAAGAGTCTTTTTCTATGGTGAAATATATCTCAACGATTATCATAATTCTCTTTTATATATATATATTATAAGTTAAGTATAATAAGTATTAAAATATAGTATAATAGAAAATCATCACACAACTCTTTTTTTCTTTTAGAAAAGAGTTTCTTCTAACATCATGTGCATTTTCTTTATGAGTTCTTTCTCCTAATTTATCTATTTGACAATTCAAGCTCATAGTTGGAATTTTCGTAAAAAGCTCTTCTACTATATTCGATCAAAAATAAAAATAGAGTAAATTGCTCTTTTACCTTTTTCAATAGTCGAATTTTGTGGTCTTTTTGAGTTATACGTGAGTTTTCTATATTTCCATGAACTCTTTGTATGTTTATGAGTTTGTCATGTTCCAGATTATTAATTTGATCTTCTTATAGTGTAGTTAGGTTTTTAGGGAGTGAAACAGTGAAAAAGTGTTAAGGAGCTCAAAGGTAGCAATTGAGGTGGGGGAAGCTAATTCTTTGGTCTTACGTATTTGATTTTTTGTGGATTGTTGAATTAGGGTATATGATCTTCAATTTTATGAAATTAATATGCTTTAAGGCTTTAGTTTATTATAAAATGTATGACTTTCTATGGTGTGTGCGGTGAATGTGATGATTTTGGCCGAATTGATTTGTTTACCACAAATTTGATGTGTTTGAAACATGTATAATGCTTGAAATTGGGTTTTTGATCATCTGGTATGGTCAAATTGTAGGAGATTTGGCTTTTGCATTGTCCAAACTCACTAAGCGAGCAAACAACTCACTGAGCAAGCGCCAAAATCAATTTTGGTAGAAAGGTTTCTTTGTTGGGCGAGTTGGGTTTTTTTGTTCTGAGTTATCTCAAAAAAATTGGAACTTCCACATTGTTAACCGTCATCGGATCAAGTTGAAAGTTTTATAGTTGGCCTTAGACATATTATTATGTACTTTGACTCTTCAGATCTTCGATTGCAGGTTTGTAGTTAGAGAACTTTTTCACATAAGATTCCTAAGTTTGTAGTTAGAGAACTTGTTCACATAAGATTCTTGTAGTTTAGGTTCTAACAACTTTGACCCATGTTGTTTGTTTGATGCATAACTTTTTTTGCATTTATTCAATTAAATTGATTCTTTTTGCATTGCATTCTTGATTCAGTTATATTTAATTTGAATGAAAGAACATAATTCTTAGTTTTGTGGAAGTTGTAGTTTTATTTTTAAAATCCCTAATATTTTGTATATGTATTGTTAAATTGTTGCGTAATATACTTGAGAATATATGATATGAAGTATAAAGTATGTATTGTGAGGATATGAACTCATAATAATATAGAAGATTTCACGAAGGAAATCTTTTTTATGTACTTTTATTATTTAATTAGTTTTATACTAATAAAATAGGATGTTACAATATTGTTTAAACTCTGTTAATGATTAATATAACTAAATAAATATTTAATTTAGTAATAATTGCCATCTATATTTATTAAAAGAAAAAATATTCAATTACAAAAAACACTCAATATTTAAATTTGTAAAACAATAACTGGGATAAAATGGCCCTTCGAAAGTTACTAAACCAAACACATATTTAATGATTTTTACCATTAATAAAATTCAAACAAAATTAATAAAATTAAAGTTTTTTTTACTAAAACTGTAAATTTTTTACTACATTTAAATTAAAACGTTACCAAAATAATTATCTCCATTCATCAAAATATAAACATTGTTAAAATATTAATCATAGTCTATAATAATCTATACTATTATTATTTTTCATTTTTACCTTCTAAATAATATTTTTTTTTTAAATTAAAATAATTACTTTTGCCAATTTTATCCACCTTTATTAAATTAATATTTTTTATTTGATCCATTTTTTTAAAATATAACTATTTTTGTAAATTAAAATAATTTTGTATAGTAAAATTATAAAAATTATTTATATTTACTTTTATAATTATAACAATAATAATTTTATTATTTTCTGTTATGATAAACAATAAAGACATTCTATGTTTTCTTCAATAATAATAATAATAATAATAATAATAATAATATTATTATTATTATTATTATTATTATTATTATTTTAAATGATATACACACTTTCATTAACTTCTTTTCACATAAAAAAATTATTACTTGTTACAATATTTCATTATTATAATTTTAAATCCGTATAATATAAAATGTTTTCCTACTTTGTTTTTAATCAAAAGAAAATCCAAATGAAAAAAGAATGTTATTCCAACACTCAATAAGCCAAATAAGAAGTATTTGCATGTATATTTTTATTTAATTCTAAACTATTATAATTTTTATTTAAATATCAAATATTTATTTTTGTTGACATTGTGAAATTTTTATTAAAATTATATTATACTTAAAAATATTTATAACCGAGTTTAACTAAAAATAATATATATTAAATAAATGTCATAGTTTTACTATATATTTTTTGATATTAATATTGGGATATTGATTCATTATTATTATCTAGATTAAAATGTTATATATATATATATATATATATATATATAATATTTAAAATAAAAAGTTTTTGTTAGAGATTTTATATTGATTAGAAAAAAAAATATTTATAATATATAAGTAGGTATCAACCTCATTTATAATTTATAAGTCAATTTTTTAAAATTGAATTAAATTTAAAGTTCACTTCTTAAAATATCTAAAACATATTATAATATGTTTTTGTTTATGACTTCTCTTATCAAGTTGTCATCTATCTATCCACTAATATTTATTCTTATAATCAAGATGTATATGTAACGTCCCATTAATAAATAGCATTTAAATGACATGTCACACATTACAATATGAAGAGTAAAGTTTCGGATTATAAAGTCACTCCTACAAACATCCAAAGTACTTGAAATAGAAAGTATCAAGGAGACACCACGATGTGTAAGGCCCTATTCCTTTTATAACCTTTAACAAAAAGGGTTGCCCCAAATCTGATGGGCCAAAGAGCTGGCCCAAACGATAAAGCTGATCCCAAGTTTGCCCTAACGTTTCCACTCTCACTCTTTCACAAAATCAGCCGTCACCTTCTCCTTTCCCCTCACAGGATGCTCTGCTAGGGTTTGCCTTAAGCCTTCTTCGAGCTAACTCGAACCTAGCTCCTACTCCACCTCGTTAGCTCATTCCTAAAGCTGCAGTGCTCGCTGTCGTGCCGTCAAGGTCTCTGCTAACCCTTTTCCAGGTACGGGAAGCTAGGGTTTTGAGTTTAAGTTGTTTTTGGCCTGTTCTTGAGCTTGCTTGATGTTTGTATGGGTTGATCGTTATTTTTGGTGCGTGGAATAATTTGTATGATTGCTTGGATTTGAAAATGCATCTGTTGCAGGTGAGATCAAGGCGAGAACTGGTAATCTCGCCCAGGCGAGTCAGACTCGCTTAAGCGAGTCTGGCGGAGGCTCGCCCAAGCCTTCTGCGCGAGCTTTCGCCCAGGCGGGTGGTTCTGGTTTTGAGCGAGAGACTGCCTCGCTCAGGCGAGGAGAGCTCGCTTAAGCGAGCTGACGCGTTTGATTCTGCCTAGTTTTATCGAGCTCTCGCCTAGGTGAAGGGGAGCTCGCCTAAGCGAGAGTCCTTCTCGCTTGAGCGAGACCCTTTCGGTCTCACCTAGAGCGGACTGACTCCTGTGGTGAGAGTAGCAGGAGGCCTAAAATTCATTAAGGGCTAACCTTGTGGTGAGGAAAATTGATTCATTGTAACATTTATAACATATAGCTCGGGGGTGAGCAGAGGTATCCACCACAAGTGCAAGCATCCGCTGAATCCGACCAGGTTATATGTATCCGGATGAGTCGAGTCGTGTCTTAGTGTAATGTCTGTGAAGTCATAACATGCTTGGTTGATATGTGTATATGGGATTGTGAAAATATATTTGATTGCATGAATGAAATCCATTGTGCTCTAGTTTACCCTACTTTATTGTTGTGTGTCCTGCTGTGTGGTACTCTCCTTTGCGATGATCATCAACTTGTTGGTGTGAGCAGATGCGAAGAACACCTGTGGGCTACAGGGAGGTGATGGTTCTGCTGCATAGTTCGCGTGGACTAGGCTTAATTTTCTTTATGGGCTTTTCTTTAGGGTTGTGGCCCATGTACTTGTTTGTCCTTGGATTTATATACATTTTGTAAACTTTTTATCCAGTTTTCTTTTGGGCATCATGGTGTGCCTTGGGTTGTAAGGAGTTGAGTTTTAAGCTCCAGGACTGCGCTAGTACGTTATCTTTATGTGACGCTTCCTTTAATTTCGCATATTAAATTAAATGGTGTGTTACACGATGCCGATACAAAAGGAAATACGTCGACCGATATAATTTAAAACCAAACTAAATGACAAGACAATACATGGGCCATAGCCCTGAAATAAAACTCAAACAAGCGGAAGCCATCCTAGAGACTAAGCCACGGAATCACCATTTTCCTGTTGACCACGAGTATTTCTCACATATGCTTACATTAATAAATTTATGATTATCGTAAAGAGAGAAAACCACACAAACGGAACATACAACAAACAAAAGGGTAAGCTAGAGTAGAAAATTATTTATCATACAGTTACATATAATTTCATAGTTCAAGATGCATATGTCAACCAACCATGTTATGACTTGCACACAATACACTAAGACTCATACACGACTCATCCGGATACATATAGTTAGTCAGATTCAGCGGATGCTTGCACTTGTGGTGGCTTTTACTGCTCTACCGAGCTAATTGTTCCAATGTCTCATCCCCCACACACAAGGTTAGCCCTTAATGGGTTCCAGACCTCATGTTACTTTCACCACTCGAGTCAGTACACTCTATGTGAGACTAACTAACTCTTTAGAGTGTCAGGATCCAATCCTTACCTTGAATCCTTACTAAATTATATAAATGGGGCACCACCATGAACTCCCACTAATAGGGGTTATGGAATTACGTCCCGACCAACTGAGGTACCACCATGAGGTCTCACCTAGAGGCTCAATGAATTACGCCCTAACCAATTGAGGCACCACCACAAAACTATCATGGAATTACGTCCTAACCACATATGAATCATGTTTCACCAACCAAGTAGGTACTTATCATGCATACCAATCTCATGCCAAACTTTATAACCAACCTTCATTCATATTCCATACCAAAACCATGCCAAACTCATCATATTCAATCCATGAACCAATTCCATACATGCACATCACTCATTCCATGCTTTTAACATATTAATTCATCCAAACATGTGGCAAACATATAAGGACAGAGGAGAAAACAAAACCAATACGCACTCTCGCCCAGCTCCTCGCTCAGGCGAGAGGGTCCTCTCACTCAGGTGAGCTCCTTTCGCTTAGGCGAGAGCTCAAAAAGGGGAACAGTGGCTTCCTGCGATCTCTCGTTTAGGCGAGCCATCCTCGCCTGAGCGAGATTACACCTCGCTCAAAATGGAGACTCGTCGCTCAAGCGACAGCTCGCGCAGAAAAACCAGAGCGAGCCTCTATTAGTCTCGCCTAGGCGAGACGTGCTTGCTTGGGCGAGAAAACCAGTTCTCACCATTGTTCTCTCGTGCAACAACCCCACAAACACGATCCAAAAAGCTCAATAATGCATTTCATAAGTTCGCAACAGTACATAAGCCATACAATAGTGGAATAGCAGTAACGCAAGAAGAAAAACGTAATACACAAGTGAACCCTAGCTTCCCTTACTTGGAAAGGGCTAGCCAAATGACTCGTATACGTAAAACAGTGAGCACCACAGCTCCGGGAACGACTTAGTGAGCTGGAAAAATAGCAGAACAGAACAGAATGAGGTCCTTGAGATGAGCCTCAAAGTAAATATGAAAATGAGACTAGGGAAAAACTAGTATGAGCTAAAGAGCAACTTACGTGGAGTCGAATGAGCTTGAGCAAACTTGACGGAGGATAAGGATCAAACCCTAACAGAGCTTCTGTTGAGAACAAGGGGGTTTGAGTACTGGTGTTTTCTGAAAGTGAGATGGAATTGAGAGTGTTAGGCTAGTTTATGGACTTGGACTCACTATGGCCTGCTCTAAGCCCAACAGATTTGGGACAGCCCCTTGAATTTAGGACAAAATAAAAGAAAATTTAGTGGGCCTTACAGTATATTTCTTGACATGAATAAGTGTATTAGGGATTCCACATCGAATAAAAATGAAACTATTTCAGTATATGTAAATTAGTTTTGTAAAATTAAATTAAACTTAAAAGTTACTTCCTATAAAATTTTTAAATATTATAAGAATTTTTAAATATTCCACGTAACCTTCAATCATAATCAAAATATGGATTCACTTGATCTTTAAGTTCTTAACTCAATTTTACTATCTTAAGTACTAAATTCCTTACATATACATTCAACCAAGCCAACCAAAAAATTACATTCAACCATGCCGATAAAAAAAAAATCAACCGTTACGAAGACAAACAAACCAACTCACCATTCACTTTTAGACTTTATTTAAGAGACCTAATGTTAACTAAAAAATCTACACACTTTTTATTAATAAAATTACTTTTAATTTAATTTAATTTTACAAAATTAATTTATAAGATAAAAATTACATTTTTATGTGTTTTAAAAGTAATTCCAATATTAAGTTTTATTTTAATAATCCAAATGTGGTCAACTTTTATTGGACTGACAGATCAATACATTTTAAATTGGGTTAACGCCGATTTAGACTATATTAACTCAATTTAATAAATATTAAGAATCAAATCCAATCAAGAAGAAATATAGAGAAAAAATAATAATCAAAGACCTACCTATAGAAATGAAATTATTAATTAAGCTTAACTTTATTAAAACATCAATTGTTTTGTTTCAGAAAAAGAGAAGGAAATAAGAGAAGAATTTTGTTTAGAAGAATATAATAGGAGAAATAAACACCATTTGTGAAATTTTGGTTTCAGATTTTTACTTTTTTATAATACTTTTTCATTTATTCTGATAGTCTTACAAAGTTAATTTCAATCTCCGTGACATTGTTAAAACATCTAAAATTAAATAAGTTACTTACAAGCAATAAAAACTAATACATAAAAAATATATCGTAGAATAGAAGTTTAGATATAACTAAAAATTTGTTGTCAAATATAAAGCGAAATAATTGTTAATACAGATATTATTTTTTTCTATAAAAACAAAAAAAAAAGGCATATAAACTTAATCATGTTTTAAATATTTTTAATTAAATATTTATTAAAATAAATCCATCACCAAATATTTAATTTCTTTAAAATATTATACAGTTTGATTTTGTCATTAGTAAGATGACATTACAAGTACTTTTTTTTGTCTCTATTCTTTCTTCAATTTGCTGCTCACCTTCCTTTGTTTTTTTTCTTAATATCTTTAAATTACTAAACTTACTATTTTCATTTTAGGAATCATTTATCGAATAAAAATGAAAAAAAAACTTAAATAAAGATAGTCATTTTTGAAAACTAAATAAAACAATCTTTTATTAAATTTTTAATTAAAAAAATAAAATTTAATTAAAAAAGTAAAAATACATACACATATGTAAATATTATCAACTAATTAAACCATAAATATAGAGATGACAATAAAAAAGTTATTGAATGTGAATACTTATTAAAATATTATAAACAGAGACGAACACTCATTTTCTTTTCTTTATGAAGCAAACTGAGTTTACCTTTAATCCTCGTAGAAGTTATTTTTTGAAGTTAAATTGAATACTTGAATAATTTAAGATCCAAAAGAAATAGAAGTGTTGAGAAAGAAAGATGGGGACACAAACAGTGTTTCAGATTGTATATGAGGAGGGTGAAGAAGCTCTTAAATTGTATAAGCTAATTTTAAGAAACATATTTGTGAAAAAACAAAAATAAAGGGAAAAAATTTAATATTTATGGTTAAGCAAGAATAGAAGAAGGCAAAAGAAAAATTGTATTTGAAAAAGAAAGAAAGAAAGAAAGAAGAAGCATTTGTCTGTATCTAGCTTTCTCTTTCTCCGAGTCCAATCACCCATTATCCTCACATTATCTTCACTATTATTAGTCACATCATGGTTTTCAATTTTCAATCATCAAATCATGATATCTTTGGACTCATGTTAAATTATTAAGGCAAAGACTGAAAAGGGTGTTATTATATGTAAATTATTAACACACACATGAACATAAACCATGGTGTATGTGAAGAGAAAAGAAAGGGTGTGTTTGGAGAGAGTGAAGCATTATAGTAAAAGTGAGATACGGGAGCGAGACAAAGATGGAATAAACCATGGTGGCACCAAAACAAGATATTCTAGGATATGGGTTTAGGTTTTTTGCATCTGCCATGTATATTTCAAGCTACTACATCTTTATGCACTTGTCTTTATCAAGCTTCATATTATTTAAAACAGATTTTGTATATTGTGAAGAAAGCAATAATTTGTGAGGGGTGGGAGCCACCAGAAATGGAGTCTCTTATCTTACGCATGCTAATACGGTCAGCGCCTGAAGGAGGCACTACCAAAAGCGCAAGCCAACGCTACGACGCAATCCTTTCTTTTTTGGTGCCAAGCAAAAGAAAAACACACTTTTTTTTTTCTAATTTTATTTTCCTAGGCCACCCCAACCACCATTACCCTCTTCTCTTTTTATTATTCATAATATATAAATTCAGAACAAGACTATCACATAGTCATTAAGTTTAAAAGAGAATAATATTTCAAAATGGTAACGTACACATTTGGTCCGTTGTATAAATTCAGTCTTAATATTTTCTTTTTTTTCAATTCTTTTTAAATGTTTATGTCTCAAACTAGCTGTATGTCTTAGATTTTATTTGGTTGTTGTAACATTCCAATTTTAACAATTTGAAATTAATAAAACTAGGAAATTTTATCATAGTTTCAAAACAGATAATCCAGTATACACAATATATTAATGCAGTCTTACAAAAAATATGACTATAAAATATATCAATTAAACACTTAAACTAAACTAGTAAACTATATACTTTTACTGACCACTGCTAAACCTTCCACTAGAAACCTCATCCTCAATGAGAAAAATGATGGTTTTTCATCCTCCAGAAGCGCCTTTGACACTACAACCACATCTGCTCTCACCGAATAGGTGATCATCGCAAAAGGAAAACATACAACACAAGACAAACACACAGAAAGCAAGGGTAAGCTAATATGATTAAAGGAATCATATAGTTCAATTATAATGCAATCTTTATCATTTTCACCAGAATCACATAGTCCACCACAAAGATAATGCATATATATTACTCTAGACTCGATATCCGGATTATGTAAGCGACATTGGATCTCTGGGTGGCTTGCACCTGTGAAGGTTCCCAAACTTTGCAGAGTTTGGACACAAGGGGTTATCACCCAACCACTCACAGGGTAAGTCTCATTCGCGTCTAAGACTTGATCAAGTCCAAAGACTAGGACCTCTTGCTACTCCTCACAACATAATCCATTCTGCTTTATCTGAGCGTGAATGATTATTGGAGTTTCAGGATACCAACCTATGCGGAGTCCTCACGTCCTTACACACTAACATACCCTTTTGAATTTCCCTTGAAACTCTAATTCAACCACTTCTTCTCATATTCCAACTTCATGCAATTTCACCGCACATATTACCAGTCATAAATATTCATGCATATCATAACTAAGTTCACATTTTAACATTTAAACATAGTTTCGTCCATTAGAAACAAGAAAATAACACTCAACTACAGAGGTTCTCGCCCAAGCTGGAAGGTCTCGCCAGGCGAAAGAGTTCTCTCGCTTAGACGAGTCATTCTCGCCTGAGCAAGGCTCGAAATATATAACAACCCAAACTCTGGGCAAATTCTCGCTCAAGCTATGCTGTCTCGCTTAGACGAGAGTGACTCTCGCTCAAGCGAGACTGGCTCGCCTAGGCGAGATCTCGCACAAAGACAGGGGATGAGTTTCTGGTGTTTTCGCTTAGGCGAGAGTTGCTCGCTTAGGCGAAAATAGCAGATTCCCAATCTGTTCTCACATGCAACAATAAAGAAATCTAGCACAATCCAATCATACACTCAATTACACAATTCAAGCACTCATACAACACTCAATCATGCAATTCAAAGTCATCAGAATGATTTCTATACAAAATTCAAGCAAAACAGTTAACTTCCCTTAGCTGTTATCCTGTTTAGACAACTTTACAAACGTCAATGCCTTAAAAACGTCAACACCTTTAACTCCACAGATGCTCTATCTACACATAAAAATATCACAAAAACGATCATGACATATTGTTATGATCACTGATCAGCAAAGACTCATATTGATGATTAAAATGTCGCATGCAAGCGGAAGAAGGCTCGCATGCAACAAAAAACAGAAAAAGACTAAAAAAGAGAGCAGAAACTCAACATACACGAACGAAGAAACTGATCGGTCCAATTTGAAGAGCTCTCCGAGAGGATCAATTCTATGGTCTCGATTCTTCAATCAGACGACCAGAGAGACAGAACCTCTAGAGAGAAGTCAGAGAACTCTAGAAAAGTGGTTTCTAGAGAGATGATGTGTTTTAAAATAATGAAACTCGTTTATAACAATTCTATTTATACTAAAACCTTTTAATATTAAAATAATCGAGTCTCACTATTTTTAAACCACTATCACTTTTAAAATGCCATTTTCTAAGGTCTCACATTTTCCTTAACAAGAAAAATTTTCGTCCCCGAAAATTCACTCGTCAGATAGAAAGAAAACCATGCTCTCATGTTCTCTACAACAACCACCTAGACATGACTGACTTAACGATTGGAACACCTAAGCCTACTGAAAACTCTGCCTTTGTGCTGAGCGATATATGTTTAACAATGTAGATTGGATTAGTCACTACTCTCAAAGCAACTCTCCACCTTCCACCTTAAAACTTGAATGATCCTTTACACCTAACCAACCCACTTATGTCTGATATGCCGACTCACCTTCCATATGTTCTCCACTACTTCTGGTAGGTGTCTACCAAAATTTAAAGATTTGCAACTGATCTCAACCTAAAACGTGATTGTTATCACCTTCCATTATCTAGTTTCTTCCTTGAGGCACCACTCATCTGACTTGATCACACACAACTTCATAACATTCTTGACCACCCTATCCACCACCATCTGCATGACCTCATGCTTCTCATACTGACTTTGACTAGAGCAGCAGAGTCTATAACAATGCTATCCTACTTCCAAACTAGACCCTTCACTTACAACAACAACGACACCAAATTCTAACACTTCCTCAGCATTTATTAAACCACTAATCTGCAACCATCTCTCCACCAATTCTTACTCTTCATTGTCGATCCAACCACTGCAATTATCTTTCTGCTTAAAACATGTACTTGCACTTTCCACTTCTAAGGTGATAGCACACTCAAAACCACAGCTTGATTCATCTCTCTCGTTTCCTATCCATCTCCCTCTATGAAACTCCATACTTCTAGGTGTTGATGATCACTAAACATCTTTAACAAATCTTTATAACACTGACACGTCTGTAGTTTTAGAGAACTCACTACCACATCAACCACCAGGTCATGAGTAACATATAATTACTTCTCTTTCCAAACTTTGTTAGATTGGATTACTCACGATGACACACTACGATTAAACCATTGCTTTTCTAAGGACTCCTCCACCTGTTGTCTTGACTCCACACTTTTAGCAAAACCATCCAATGTAAAACTATTGACACTGGTTACGTTTCAAATATCAATGCAATAGTGAACCCCATCGCTTGTCGGTAATTATTCTAACATCTACTTCATAACATAACTAAAACTGCTTCACCACTGAGATCCCTTGCATATGTTCTTCACGGGCCTTTACTAGATAAACACTCATACCGATAACACTTTGTCTTCACCTTTCAACTTGTTCCATACTTGATGCACAACCATTTACTCACCTTCTTGAAACAAGTAACATCACTTCCATTGCTACCACATTCCACAAGAATGAGCTTAGAAAATAACCAAGTCACCCTTGAGATTTATGCTCCCAACAAAACCTTGTAAAGAAAGTAATTCAAGTTGACTTTGAATTTCAATCCTTTGATCACCTTGAAACATACCACGCATCTAAGAAATCTTCACTTGTCCGCCATAGAAGAAAAACTACCAGCTTAAACTCCAACTCCTCCTTGTAGTTAACCATAACTCATTAACCATATTGATGACACCAATGTTACATGATCCTGAACGAAACCAAAACTCATATCCCAAACACCACCTTTTGAATTTGATGATTTGCATTAATAGCTTAGCACCAACTATCGTAGACACAATTCCAACTACTTAAGATTTTTCCTTCTCCTTTCATTATTTACAGTACTCTGCCTTCTCTAGCTTTTATCGTTCCCAAGAGATCGAACTTAACAGTTCGCTTCTTCTTCCCACACTTGAATTTCTCCACCTCAGCCCAAAGTCAATGCTTATGCTCATGAACTACTTTTCCTTGAAACATCCTGCTATCTACTGAAAAGATCCAAGCATCTCCTTCTAATTATTGAACCTAATATGAAACCTTTTTGCCACTTCATTCTCATCCTCATATTATATTTTTCTACTTAGGAAACATTACCTTACCTAACTGATCCGCAAACTCTGCTCTGTCTTAAGCTTCCATTAGAGATTTGTCGTCTTTTTACACTTCAAGATCTTTATCTTTCTTAGCTTGTTCGATGCCAAACAATCTCACCGTTTCCTACAACCTAGGATATGCCAATTACTTCTCTTTCACTAATCCAAGAAAGCGCTAGATATGACCATATGATTGTATCCAATGACACAACTCCTAGCACTGCCTGTATTTGCTTATCTCTGAACCTCAACACTTTTGGAATGTAGAACCAAGTTGGTCTTCTCAAACATTGTTGAGCTGGCATACACTGATATCTTCCATATTTCTAACCTCTGAACTCAACTCCTTTTGGGAAACTTGTGATATTCGATCTTGTGAGCCTGCCCTTGATGCTTCCTTAGTTTAAACGTTGATGTTGAATTTTAACCTCTTTATCCAGTGTACTAACCCAAAGCTTAACTTTTCTCGCTCATCAATCTACTTCATACAACAAACTTATATCCTCGAGGCAAAAGTTATCTCAAAAACTACATCCAACCCTCACAAAGGTAAGTAGGTCAAGTTGACATTGAATCTGCATTCCTCTATAACTATAAACACTAAATGCGAACCACAAAGGTGCAACAAAACAAACATGGACACAGAAAGCAAAACTCCAACGTCTATTGATAGCCAGAGCTTTTTGTCTATCTCTCTTATTTCCTCAAACCATTAGAATTAAGAAAGGAAAACAATCTTTGATCTAGTGATGAGTGTGCACCCTCATTACTTTATCAAAACATTTTCTGTTCTTAATACTTTCGGTTTCACAGACAAACTCTACTAAACTCGAACTCTAACACAAACAAGACATGACAAACCCAGAACCCTCAGGTCATTCTAAGGACTCTAAGGGCGAACTGCTATGATACCATAAATGTAACATCCCAATTTTAGCAGCTTGAAACTAATAAAAATATGGAGTTTCATCATAGTTTCAAAACAAATAATCCAGTGTATACAATATATTAATACAATCTTACAAAAGATATGACTGTAAAATATATCAATTAAACACTTAAACTAAACTAGTAAACTCTATACTTTTACTGACCACTGCTAAACCTGCCATTGGAAACCTTCTCCTCAATGAGAAAAACAATGACTTTTCATCCTCCAGAAGCGCCTTTGACACTACAACCACATATGCTTCCACCGAATAGATGATCATCGCAAAAGGAAAACATACAACACGAGACAGACACACAGAAAGCAAGGGTAAGCTAATATGATTAAAGGAATCATAAAGTTCAATTATAAATAGAAATCATGCAATCTTTATCATTTTCACCAGAATCACATAGTCTACCATAAAGATAATGCAGATATATTACTCTAGACTCGATATCCGAATTATGTAAGCGACATTGGATCTCTAGGTGGCTTGCACCTGTGAAGGTTCCCAAACTCTGCAGAGTTTGGACACAAGGGGTTATCACCCAACCACTCACAGGGTAAGTCCCATTCGCGTCTAAGACTTGATCAAGTCCAAAGACTAGGACCTCCTGCTACTCCTCACGACATAATCCATTTTGCTCTATCTGAGCGAGAATGATTATTGGAGTTTCAGGATACCAACCCATACGAAGTCCTCACGTCATTAAACACACTAACATACTCTTTTGAATTTCCCTTGAAATTCTAATTCAACCACTTCTTCTCATATTCCAACTTCATGCAATTTCACCACACATATTACCAATCATAATAATTCATGCATATCATAACTAAGTTCACATTTTAACATTTAAACACAGCTTCGTCCAATAGAAACAAGAAAATAACACTCAACTGCAAAGGTTTTTGCCCAAGCTGGAAGGTCTCGCTAGGCGAAAGAGTTCTCTCGCTTAGACGAGCCATTCTCGCCTGAGCAAGGCTCGAAATATATAACAACCCAAACTCTGGGCAAATTCTCGCTCAAGCTATGCTGTCTCGCTTAGACGAGAGTGACTCTCGCTCAAGCGAGACTGGCTCGCCTAGGCGAGATCTCGCACAAAGACAGGGGATGAGTTTCTGGTGTTTTCGCTTAGGCGAGAGCTGCTCGCTTAGGCGAAAATAGCAGATTCCCAATCTGTTCTCACATGCAATAATAAAGAAATCTAGCACAATCCAATTATACACTCAATTACACAATTCAAGCACTCATACAACACTCAATCATGCAATTCAAAGTCATCAGAATGATTTCTATACGAAATCAAGCAAAACAGTTAGCTTCCCTTACCTGTTATCCTGTTTAGATAGCTTTACAAACGTCAACGCCTTAAAAACGTCAACACCTCTAACTCCACATAATTCTCTATCTACACATAGAAACATCATAAGAACGATCAAGACATACCGTTATGATCATTGATCAGCAGAGACTCATACTGATAATTAAGACGTCGCATGCAAGCGGAAGAAGGCTCGCATGCAACAGAAAACAGAAAAAGACTAAAAAAGAGAGCGAAAACTCAACTTACACGAACGAAGAAACTGATCGGTCCAATTTCAAGAGCTCTCCGAGAGGATCAATCCTATGGTCTCAGTTCTTCAATCAGACGACCAGAGAGGCAGAACCTCTGAAGAGAATTCAAAGAACTCTAGAAAAGTGGTTTCTAAAGAGATAGTGTGTTTTAAAATAATGAAACTCGTTTATAACAATTCTATTTATACTAAAACCTTTTAGTATTAAAATAATCGAGTCTCACTATTTTTAAACCACTATCACTTTTAAAACGCCATTTTCTAGGGTCTCACAGTTGTAAGACCCTAGAAAATGGCGTTTTTAAAAGTGATAGTGGTTTAAAAATTGTGAGATTCGATTATTTTACTACTAAAAGGTTTTAGTATCAATAGAATTGCTATAAACGAGTTTCATGATTTTCAAAACGCACGATCTCTCTAGAAACCACTTTGCTAGAGCTTCTCTCTAGAGGTTCTGCATCTCTGCTCGTCCGATTGAAGAACCGAGACTGTAGATTCTGTCGGCAAGCTCTTTAAATTGGACCGATCAGTTTCTCCGCTCGCGTAAGTTAAGTTTCCGCTCTCTTTTCAGTCTTTTTCTGTTTTCTGTTGCATGTGAGCTCTCTTCCGCTTGCATGCGACGTTTTAATCATCAGTACGAGTCTTTGATGATTAGTGATTATAAAGGTATGTCCTGATCATTCTTGTGATGTTTTTATATGTAGATAGAGCATCCTATGAAGTTAGAGACATTGACGTTTCTAAGGCGTTGACGTTTATAAAATTATCTGAGCATGATAACAGGTAAGGAAAGCTGATAATTGAATTTAATTAGAGGATACAATGAATGTAATTATGTGTAATCAGAATTGATTGTTTGAAGTGTGATGCAATGTGAATTGTTTGATGTTTGGTATAAGTGAAATTGTGATTGCATTGTGTGAATTGAGGTTAAATTGGAAAATGAACACTTGTATCATGGCTCTAATTGGTATCATCTCACTTTGCTTGAAATCCATTTTGAAAACTAGACAACACTGCCATGGAGGTGCCAATTTGTGTCATGAAATCAAGTGAAACATCTCCCAACGAAAACCAGAATCTGTGTTGTTTTCTGGTGTGAGGCTAAGCCTCAGAATTGAAGGCTAAGCCTTGAAAAATGCGAGAGGATCAACGCTGAGCGCCAACCCAGTGGTGCCTAGCATTGAAAAATGCGAGAAGAATAAGGCTGAGGGCCAGTCGAGCGGTGCCCCAACGCTGGGACCCCTGCAGGTCTGGAACGAAATTTTAATGCTGAGGTTGAGCGCTGAGCTGCCAGATTTCATGTGTTTGCTATTTTGATGTGTTTCATTGCATTAAATGATCTGAAATGGATTAATTTGACTGTCTTGGTATGTTTTGAGTGAGATTGGGTGAATATGGATTTGCTATATATGAATTATGGTGGAATTTCGTGGAGAAATTCTAAGTATGGATGAGGTAGAGTATGCAAGGACATAAAGACTCAGTTTTGGTAGGTATCTTGACGCTCTAATAACCATTAAGGCTCATGTAGAGTATAATGAGTTATGTCATGAGGAGTAGCAGGAGGTCTTAGCCACTGGTCTCGATCAAGTCTTTGGCACGAAGGAGACTTACCTAGTGTGATGATTGAGTGATAACCCCTTGAGGCTAAACTCTGTAGAGTTTGGGAATTATACACCGGTGCAAGCAACCAAGAGGTCCGATGTCACTTGCATGTATCCGGATAATTGAGTTTAGTGTCAATTGTATCTTTGTTTATATGTATGCCTCTGTGTGTTATGTTGGTAAACTGAGTTAAGTTTTCATATGAATATTTCTTTGTTTACATTAGCTTACCCTTGCTTTCTGTGTTTCTATCTCGTGTTGTATGTTTTCCTTTTGCGATGATCACCTTTTTGGTGGGAGCAGATGTGGTTGCAGTGTCAAAGATACTTCTAGAGGATGAGAAGCCATCGTTTTAGGTTGAGGAGGAGGTTTCTAGTGGGAGCTTTAGTAGTGGTCAGTTTAAGCATAGAGTTTACGACTTTAGTTTAAGTGTATAATTGATATATTTTTATAGTCATATCTTTTGTAAGATTGTATTAATATATTGTGTACACTAGATTATCTGGTTTGGAACTATGATAAACTCCCTATTTTTATTAGTTTCAAGCTGCTAAAATTTGGGATGTTACATTGGTTTATATATTCTTTATTCTCATTCAATTTAGTCCCAATTTTTTTTAAATAGAGTAAATTTATCTTTCTTTTAATTGAGACTAAATTTAATTTTTATATAAATATTATATTGATATTTTTATTAAAATTCACATTTTTATTAAATATTTTTTATTTAAGGTTACGGTTATTTTATAATTAGAATGAAAATGTTAAGAATGAGGATTACCACTGATTTAAAATTTTAAGAGGTTAAACTAATTGTAATCCTAAATCAAAGTTAATAAAAATGTGAATTTTAATAAAAACATTACTATAATATTTATGTAAAAGTTAAATTTGGTCTCAATATAAAGAGGAGAAAAATTTGTTCTATTTAAAAAAAAAAATTAGACTAAATTAAACAGAAATAATAAATATAAAACATTGATTTTGACACACTAATGAACCAATGGATTGACACATAGGTAGACATTTTTTTAAAATAAAAAAAAATTAAGAAATCACAAAATGACATGTGAAAATTATTTTCTATTACTGTTAATTATTTAAATGGCATCAGAAAAAAAATATCATATTAACGAAATTAAAACGTGATGAGGAAAAAAAAATATTAGTACCGAACAATATTCTACTTTAACCAATTTTTTAACAGAACATATTTATTTCAAGGTATAATTTTGTACTGAATAAATCTCATTCAGATCAATATTATATCGAGAAGTATGTTCTAATGAGCATGCTACCGCAGTTAATAAATTTAGACAAAAAAGTATCTAATTAAAATTGGGATATAGAAGTGAAAAAATATATAAAAAGACGGGAATAAGTAATTTCATGCAAGAAAAATTATCTGGATAAGATTGTAAAATATATATATTTTTTGCAATTTGAAAGTTAAAAGCAAGACGATTGCATATATATATATATATATATATATATATATATATATATATAATATATATTTTATATAGAGAAAAATAATTAAGAGATATAAAATATATATTTTTAATTAAAAATAAATATTAATGTATATTTTTGTTATTAGTAATGATATGTATTGAGATTGAAACAATAACTTATAATTTTAACATAAATAATACAAGTTTACGGTTTTTTTTATGAAATTAATCATTCGAGTATTATCTTAAAGTAATAATTTTAATATTAAAAGACAAGTTCAAAAAATGTTAAATATTTTTATTATTGTGAAATTACGAAAGGATCGCTGTAGTCCTTCTATTTTGTAGGTTTTACATAATATCACAATTATTTTTTCCTTGGGAGTTAGAAATAAAGAAACACCTGAAACTTTAGATCCAACACCGGCATCTCAAACGAAAAAAGAACTTCATTCCCTCTCTAATAAAAGGAACGACGTTGGAAAATGTTCTATCGGATCCTATGCTGAACACCAATTGTTTTGGTTTGAAGTGTAATGATTTAAGTCAGAGAATTCTAATCCCATTTCTATGTCAGAATTGCCTTGTATTTATACAAAAATTCTAAAAAACCTCTTGAGACTAAAAATATGAAGGACTAGAAGACAAATTTTTTAGGCTAAAAAGTTAAGAGTACTACAAAATAAATCCCTCCTCACACTAAAACTTAGAGTACTATAAAAGAAATTATCTTTTTAATAACCGAATATCTTTTCAAAATTAATTTGAATACGTTTCTATATTATTTTTATCAGCAACTTTTAATTTTTGTAAGCGATAAAATTGAAATTACAATCTTTCCTATCTTTTTTTTCTAAACCCTTTCAAACTTACCTTTTTTTATATTAGCATAAATTTACTTAGTATAATTTGACTTCTCACAAGTAGTTGGTGTGTAACAGTGGAAGTGTCACGATTTGATTGTGATCTGGTCCATCTAGCATTCGTCACAAGACAATTATGCAATTCGCAAAAATCTTTCTCTTAAAAATTGTCCACCAGAAATCAAACTTGTGACCTTGACTCTAATATCAATTGTTAGGATCAAACACTTATCACTAGACCAAAAGCTATAACCAATAATCAGGACGTAAAATTTTTTTACTTAAAAGTGTAACAACTCGAGCGTCACAATTTAATTATAACTTAACTTACTTAATTCTTTTCACTAGACAATTGATGTTATCTATAACGTTTTGCATGTTACATAAATTATACATATGTCCAAAAAATTTGTTGCTTTATTTTTTTATGCGTACAAATTTATAGAATTAAGAGGATTATATTATTGTAAAATAAAATTACTGTATAATTTGTCCATTAGAAGAAGTCAGCCTGTGAGTAAGACTATCATTTTCATCTTTCAGGTACCACACATTTATTAATGGTCATATTTGCACTATAAATGACCACATACGTGTTCAGACCAGAGCCCTTAGACATATAGCTACCTATAGTCAATGCTTGCCAATAATAGCCACAATGTTTCACAGATTTTCTTCACCATTTTCTACCATATATAGGGATGTCAAAAAAATTCGTACCCGCAGGTATTCGCGGATAAAACTCGCAACAGGTAAAAAACGGATATTAAAAATGGATACCCGTTGTTGGGTATTTGACTCCCTTCCTATATGGAGAAAATGCCCAAAACTTGAGAAGCCCATGTCTCACTTAACCTAGTAGAGATGGGGGCTATAAAATAAAGAGAGAGGCAGAACAATAGAGTTAGAACACACTGAAAGCCCTAACACATAGAGGGAGAGGTAGAGGGAAAATTCTGTTCACGTTTTTCACAAAGCTGTCACCGTAAATTCGGCACTGCGGGTTCGTTCACCGTTGGATCGTGCTGAAATTTTTACAGCAGGTTAGGAACTCATTGCTCTTCATTCTGACCGGTTGGATCGTTGATACGAGGTCTGAGTTGTGAGATATTAATTTTGCACTGCAGCAGTGATTTTTAGAGGTTTTCCTCTCTTGTTCTTCTCTATTTGAAAGCTTTGTTATTTGGTTGGGTGTTGGCACTAATTTGTGCTATTGATTGAGACTCTTTTGTACTATTGTTGATCATAGTGAAGCTATTTCTTTGGTCTGGACGACTCGTGGTTTTTACCCTTGATTTGAGGGGTTTTCCACGTTAAAAATCTTGGTGCCTTTATTTGTGCTTTTGGTGATTTATTATTGCTGCTCTTTGATTATTGCTCCTCATAGATTCTTGCAAGTTAGGGGAAATTATATCCGCTGCATTCTCTGGTATATTGTTTGTTATTGTTTTCCCCATCAGAGTGGTATCAGAGCTCTTGGTTGGGCTATATTTACTTGCTTGAATGATGGAGGCAAATGCAAAGATG